>Ga0126371_10000044_pt1 | contig 82175 bp, 69 predicted proteins | sample PanSoiMetaPlot_4_FD_110145 | JGI IMG/M metagenome (GOLD analysis project Ga0126371, IMG submission 110145) | Tropical forest soil microbial communities from Panama - MetaG Plot_4 | ecosystem: Environmental > Terrestrial > Soil > Tropical forest > Bulk soil | place: Panama | collected 2016-02-17
CCGCCGACGCGAGCTCGCGGCACGGACATGGAGCGCTGCGAGCGTTTTTTCCTCCTTCTTCGCCTTCGGGGGCAGCGTCGGCACCGGCATACTGCACCGCCTGGCAAAAGCAAGGATAAGCAGCGCCATCTTTCAGCAGCTTTTGCGCTGCCGCGCGATATGCGTCCAGCCGCTGCGACTGAAAATACGGCCCTTCGTCCCACTCGACGCCGAGCCAGCGAAGGCCCTGAAGAATTCCGTCGACGAGTTCCGGACGGTTGCGTTCGACGTCGGTATCCTCGATCCGAAGAATGAAAGTTCCGCCTTCATGGCGCGCGAAAAGCCAATTGAACAGAGCCGTGCGCGCGCCGCCGACATGTAAATATCCTGTCGGAGAGGGGGCGAAGCGAACGCGCGGTTTGGAATCGAGAGTCATAGAGACAGAGCAAATAATTGCTCGCCGAAAAACGTCCATCTTAACGGAACCATGCAAAAAAATCGAGCGTAGGCATGGGCTGTTTCGCACGATACGGAGGCGAGGCACCGGTCCTTCAGCGAAACGGACGTACCGTTGCACAGCGCAAGCGCTGCCTCTATACTCGACATTCCACAAGGCTTGCGGGGCAGCGGGGCGCGTCAGAAGGATGTGCTTGTCGGGGGAGAAAGCGCTTCGGAGACCGTTGTGCAGAACGTCAACAGGCCCACAGGGAACACGTCGCGGCCTGATGAAGTTTGCTATCCTCGAAATGCATCCTTCCTGGACTTTATTGGAGCTGTGAGTTGGTGACTCAGACGAGCATCGTGGGCGGCGTCTTGCTGGCCGGTACGCTGTTGCTCTCCGTCTTCTTCTCGTACATCTACGCTCTAAAACGCCAGAGCTACCTGCTGATTTGGGCCGGAGCCTGGTTGCTGGTTGCGCTGTCATCGCTCAGCAGTGTCGTTGGACCAGGCTTTGGGCACGCAGCAGTAATCTCAGAAGTAGGAGATTGGCTGGTGACGCTAGCGGCGCTGTTGTTTCTGGTCGCTGCTCGAGTGTATGCGCGGGTCAAGATTCCCATCACCGCAACAGTTGGTATCGGCGTGGCTGCCGCCACTTGGGCAGTGGCGTATGTCGAGGGCTGGGTTTCGGTATCGCTTTACCTCGGCGCCGCGTCGCTGCTGTTTGTCGTTGCACGCGTGTTCTGGCAGGAAGGGAAGAAGCGGGAATCTCCTTCTGATTTCCTGTTGGGGATTTCGTTCGTGACGTGGTCCGTACTGGACGTCGGCATCGTAATGCAAAACAAGTTTGCATGGCTGCGTGCGGCGGACTTTCATTTTGTTTTGCTTGTGCCGCAGCTCTTTTGCGGCGTGCTTATGGTCATGGCTGTGTATGAGGAAGAGCGTCACAGAGTCGAGAGAAACATGCTGGCGCTCTCGAATTTGAACCTGGCGACTTCGAGCTTCATCGGCGGCGAGATCCAAAAAATGCTGGCGCAGGCTTTGGACCGGGTTCTGAACGTCGTACGAATCCCCTGCGGCGCGCTATGTTTGCGCTATAGCGACGGCGATGGGCCGATTTCCGTAGTCACGACAGGCTTGCGGGATGAATTTAGCGCAAAAGTGCTGGAAGAAAAACTGGAAGACAGCATTGTGAAACTCGTGGCGCGGCTGGGGGGACTGGTGGTGCTGCGCGATCTGGGCAAAACAACATTGTGGGAGGCGCTGGACAAAGAGCCATCGTTCAAACGCATCCGCGATCTCTTGTTGGAGCAGGATTTGCGCACGGTCGTGGGAATTAGTTTGCAGGCGAAGGAGCGCGTGCTGGGTGTTCTATTGTTAGGCACTCCGGACAGCCGACAGTTCACTGCGGCGGAACTGCGATTGCTGCTAGCGCTCGGTTACCAGATCGGCATGGCGGTTGAGAATAGCTATCTGATTCAGCAGACTTCACGGCGCAGCGAAGAGCTGCACATTCTCAATGAGATTGGCCAGGCGCTGAGCTCAACGCTCGACAATGACACGCTCTTCGAAACGATTTACTCTCAAGTGCGCCGTTTGTTTGACGTGGGAAGTTTTTATATCGCGCTTTACGACAATGCGAAGCAACAGATCCGGTATGAAGTGGAAGTCACGGACACCGTGCGGCAGCCAAAGCGAACGCGGGCCGCAGGCAAGCGACTAACGGAGTACATGATTCGTGAGCGGCAGCCATTGTTGATTCGTGGAAATTTCGAGGCGGAAATAGAAAAACGCGGGGTTGAATCGAGCCGCGGAGCCGGATCCTTTTGCGGCGTACCATTGATTCTCTATGATCGTGCAATTGGCGCGATGGCCATTCATAGCGACCGCGAAGGAGCTTTTGACGAAGGACATCTGGAATTAATGCGGGTGCTTGCCAGCCAAGCGGGAATCGCACTGGAGAATGCACGGCTCTTCGCTGAAGAACAGAAAAAAGCGCGCCATCTGACACTGCTCAACAAAATTTCGGAGCATGCAATCGCGACGCTTGATCCTAACGAGATCCTGGTCAAGGTTGCAGAAGAAATCGAACAAGGCTTGCAGTACGACCACATCGGTATCGGCATTCTCGACTACCCCGCGAAGGAAGTGGTGGTGCAAGCTGAGGCCGGCAAGCGTCGCGACGCCATCGGCCGGCGAATTGCGATTGGAGACGGATTAATCGGGCAGGTGGCGCGCACCGGCGAGATTGCGATCGTGAGAGAAGTGAATTCAACGAGTTTGCGGCCAGTGTTGCCCGGATCGGTGTCAGCCATCGCGTTGCCGGTGACATGCGCGGAAAATCTCCTCGGCGTTCTCTACGTGGAGTCATCGGAGCCCTCGGAATTTACCGATGAAGAGGTCCAATTGCTGCGAACTCTGGCGGATCTTTTCGCCGGAGCGCTGCACAATGCGAAGAACTTCCAGAAGGCGCAAGAGCAGGCGATCACGGACGGATTAACAGGCGTGAAAACGCACCGCTACCTGATGGAAGCGCTCTCGAGCGAATGGAAACGGTCGACGCGATCCAACCGGTCATTTTCGCTAGTCTTGATGGACTTAGACCGCTTTAAGTTCGTGAATGACTTCTACGGACACTTGGAAGGCGATGTCGTTTTGCAGCGTGTCGGATTGATTCTGGAGCAGAACTGCCGGCGTTCCGACATCGTTGCACGCTACGGCGGAGATGAATTCGTCATTCTGATGCCTGAAACCAATGTGGAACAGGCGAGACAGATCGCCGGGAAGCTCCGGAGCTGGATCGCCGCGGACCCGTTGCTTCGTGACAAGAATATTACGGCCAGCTTTGGAATTGCGTGTTTCCCCATCCATGGATCAACACCGCAAGAATTGATTCAGGTGGCCGACGCGTCGATGTATTTGTCGAAGCACCAAGGAGGAAACGCAGTGTTCGTCGCTGAACGGCGCGAACCTGGCGACGCTACGAACTGGAAGCGCGACGTGCTGGAGGCGTACCTTGGCGTAATGCTGCATCGTCAATTCAGCACAGGACCGGCGGCTTTCGACGAGATTTGCCAAAAAATCAAACAGTTTTCGCAATCGCTCAATGAGCGCGGCCAATCCCCTTCCTTTGAGCGCCTGCCGGCAGTAGTGATGGACGCAATGTCTTCGCTCGCCTATGCCGTGGACTCCAAGGACCAGTACACGCAAGGACATTCGAAGAAGGTGTCAACCTACGCGACCATCATTGCACAAGCGGCGGGGCTGAAACCGATTGAGGTGGAGGAAGTTAAGCTCGGCGCGCTCTTGCACGATGTGGGAAAGGTTGGAATTCCTGAGGATATCTTAAACAAAGCGGGACCGCTGGACGCCGAGGAATGGGACACGATGAAGTCGCACACCGTTCTGGGCTCGCAGCTTCTGGAACCGCTGGTGACGTTGCGAAACGTCCGCGAGATGATCAAACACCATCACGAATTTTTCGACGGATCGGGATACCCAGATCAATTGGAACAGGAGCGCATACCGCTGGGAGCGCGGATCATTGCCGTCGCAGATGCGTATGACACGATCACTTCGCCTCGCGTCTATAAGAAAGCGCGTAGCGCGGAAGCGGCATTGGCGGAAATCGAGCGATGCGCTGGAGCGCAGTTCGATCCCAAGCTCGTGTGCTTGTTCCTGGAAGCCATCCGGAAGCAACCTCATCCAGTGCTTCAGACTGTTGCGGGTACCGAGGAAGCGGCTGACTCCTCGCTTTAAACTCCTGAGCACGTGCTTGCCTTCTCTTTTCCATATATGATTTTGGATGGAGGTTGCGGCTCTTATGCAGAAAGCTACGGTGAAGTGGGTCAGCGGGGAGCAGTTTTTGGCGACGTTGCCGTCGGGACATGCGGTGCCAGTAGACTCGAACCGCGAACGGAATTCAGCGCCCGGCCCCATGGAACTGATGCTGGCAGCTTTAGGGTCATGCACGGCAACAGATGTGGTGGAGATCCTGGCTAAGAAGCGCCAGAAGCTGGAGTCACTGGAAATTCTGATTGAGGGTGAACGCGCGAAGGAGCCGCCAACGGTATGGGTAAAGCTAGAGTTGGTTTACAGGCTGAGAGGGAAGATCGAGGACAAGGCGGCGCGGGACGCCATTCAATTGAGTCTGGACAAGTATTGTGGCGCAGCAGCAACGTTGAAGAAGACCGCCGAGCTTACATTTCGGCACGAGATTCTTGCTTGATTTAGAAAGCATTTTCCCATTATCCGAAATTCCCGTATTTTTCATCGTACAATCGGTCGCTGCTTGGGGGCACAAAAGACATGGGCAGACATATAGCGGCAAAGATTACCGGCGTGGCGGGGTATCTTCCTCCGCGAATTGCTACGAATGCAGACCTCGAGAAAATCGTCGAGACCTCAGACGAATGGATCCGCACGCGAACCGGAATTCGTGAACGGCACTACGTCGAATCCGGCATGGCCGCATCGCACATGGCCACGGCAGCTGCGAACGAATTGTTGAAAATGAAGAGTGTGAAAGCAGATGAAATTGAAATGATCATTGTCGCGTCCGTGACGCCGGACATGCTGTTCCCGGCGACCGCGTGCCTTGTGCAAGACCGCATTGGCGCGACCAACGCGTGGGGATTCGACCTTTCGGGTGCGTGCTCGGGATTCGTCTACGCACTGACCGTAGGAGCGCAGTTCGTAGGAGCGGGAACGCACAAGAAAGTGCTGGTGATAGGTTCGGACGTGATGACGTCGATCCTCGACTTCCAGGATCGCGCAACATGCGTCCTGTTCGGTGACGGAGCTGGCGCAGTTTTGCTGGAACCTGCGGAAAACAGCGCGGAAAGCATCATCGACTTCATGAACGATATTGATGGCTCGGGCGGATGCAATCTCTACATGCCCGCGGGTGGATCGCTGCACCCCCCCTCGCATGAAACAGTTGATAAGCGCATGCACTATGTGCATCAGGAGGGACAACAAGTATTCAAATATGCCGTGCGGCGAATGTGCGAGGTATCGTGCGGCCTCCTAGAGCGGAACGGATTTTCTCACAACGATCTGGCGCTGGTTGTGCCCCACCAGGCGAACCTGCGGATCATTCGTGCAATGCAGGAGAGGCTGGGTATAGACGATTCAAAGGTGATGATCAACATCGACCGCTACGGCAACACGACAGCAGCGACGATTCCTTTGGGCTTGCGCGACGCGGTGCAAGAAAAACGATTGAAGAAAGGTGATCTGGTGTTGGTGGTATCTGTTGGTGCAGGATACACCACCGGCGGCATTTTGATGCGCTGGGCGTACTAAATTGTCTGATGAGCGTTAACAGGAGCGCAGGGCGGCTACGTAGTCTTGGTTGGATTGCAAGCAGCGGTCCATGGAAACAGCAACGTAACGGGTGCAAGAGGCCATTTCCTGGCGCGCCCACGAGCTCGCTTGCGGCATCGCCGCAAACAGTAGCGAGATGACGCGCATAGCCTGGTAATAAGCACGCACTGGCAGCAGTTTGGCCGAGGAGAGTGTAACGCTCGGGCAGAGCTTGCTCATCGCGGCTACTGCCTCAAAATCGTTGAGATTCAAGGCTGCCGAGAAGCCGGTCTGAGCCGAAGTCAGACTCTCGGATAGCGGCTGGGCCGCAATGGCCAGCATGTTGGCGCGCCAGAAAAATACGACGAACTGTGCCAGCATGGCGCCTGATATGACGAGAATGAGCGCTGCAACCATTGGTCTTGTCTCAAGTGAATTGTCCCAAATGCGGCAGCCCACTCCAATGGAGCGATAGTACCGGTGAAATAGGACTCGGTGGAGGAAGTACGGGGGTGAGACGTTTATTTAAGCTATTGATAATAGGCTGCTTAAGGAAGCTCGATATGATCCTCAAGCTTAAGGTTCTTTCCATCCTCATCGCTCTGAGTGCGGCGAGCACCATTTTGGGCCAAGAAGCTACCGTTAAACCTAGGCCGCAAGCGGATGCACAGGCCATCACAAATCTGCTTAACAAGCAGGTGGCTGACTGGAATCGAGGTGATATCCCAGCATTCATGGGTGGCTACTGGCAATCCAAATACACCGAATTTGAGGGGGAGTCCGGGATTTACCAAGGCTGGGATGATGTTCTAAAGCGCTACCAGAAGTCCTATCCGAATCGCGCTGCAATGGGGCATTTGACGTTTTCAGGGCTGGAAATTCATCTGCTGTGCACGGATTCCGCCTATGTCATCGGAAAGTACAGACTCGACCGCGAGAACGACACGCCGCGGGGAGTGTTTACCCTCATTTTCAAAAAGCTTCCGGAAGGATGGCGGATCGTGAACGACCACACGACGGCTTTTCGCGCTTCAAAATAGCCAGCGGCGTTCGCAGGATGAACGAGGTTTTTCCCATCTGCATGCTCGCCGCTACTCAATAACCGATATAATCGTTTCTTCAGGATGAATCGACGAATTTCCATTCTCATTCTGCTCGCGCTTTCATTGGGCATTTACGTCGGAACGTCAGGCTGGCCTCCACTTCTGGACAGCTCAGACGCGGGACACGCGGAAGCTGCCCGTGAAATGCTCCAGAGCCACAACTGGGTCATTCTGCACATTGATGGAATCCGCTATCTGGAGAAGCCTCCCATGCAGTTCTGGATGGTAGCTGCCAGTTATGCAGCGTTTGGCGTCACCGCTTTTGCGACGCGCTTTCCGCTAGCGCTGGCCGTGGCGGGCTTGGTGCTGATGGTTTACTTCTTTTCGAGAAGGTGGTTTGGCGAACGCGCAGGATTCTATGCAGGGCTGGTGATGTGCACTTCGCCCGGAGTGTTTCTGTTCACCCGCATCATGATTCCCGAGGCGATTTACGCGCTCTTTTTTACCGCCACGTTTTATCTGTTTTTGCGGGCATGGCAAGGAACGATTTCGCCGCGCAAAGGTTACTGGGGCGCGGCGGCACTGATCGCATTGGCAGTACTGACTCGGTCGCTGATTGGATTCGCCTTTCCCATCGGAATCATTTTCTGTTTTCTGCTCGCCACAGGTGGATTGAAAAAATGGCGGCGATTGCCGCTCATCTCGAGCGCGATCGTATTTCTGTTGGTGGCGCTGCCGTGGCACATCGCAGCGATATTCAGCGGGCGAGGATTTTTCGGCGGTTTTTTCTGGTTCTATTTCATCAACGAACAGATCTTCCGGGCGCTTGGCTGGCGCTATCCGACGGACTATGAAGCTGTGCCGCTGTGGCTATGGCTAGCAGAAAACTTCGTTTGGTTCTTTCCGTGGATTGCATTCCTGCCTTCGGGGATTCGCGAAATACCTCGGCTCCGCGATTGGCGACGTCAACTCGATGAGCGAGGGCAGGCGTTGGTGCTGCTCGCGGTATGGGCTTTGTTTATTTTTTTGTTTTTTTCGTGGACGAAGAGCCGCATGGAGTACTACAGCTTCAGTGCGTGGCCGGCAGTCGCGATTCTGCTCGGTTTGGGATTGGAACGCGCGGAAGCACGCGCCGCTCGCTGGCTACCGCGCGTACAAGGAGTGCTGGCTTCACTGGGAGTCGTGATTGCAGCCTTGTTGGGAGCAATGCTCTGGATTTCTCGAGACATCGCATCGACCAGTGACATCTCTTCACTTATGCAGAGCCACGCAACCAGTTTTTACCGTGTCGCGATGTCCGACTTCATGGATTTGACACCGCAATCTTTCGCGGACCTGCGGCATCAAGCTCTGACAGCGATTCTCGTCGTGTTCATCGGATTTCTGGGCGCTTGGATTCTGCGGCGCCAACAGAGAAGCTTAGCAGCGAACATGACAATGGCTTGTGCGCTCGGAGCATTTTTCTTGTGCGCGAACTGGGCTCTCGGTGTATTCACGCCACGGCTCTCGTCCGAGCCGCTCGCGAAAACAATACTGGAGTCTTGCCGACCGGGAGATAAAATTGCGTTATACGGAGAGTACGATGCGGCCAGCAGTGTGGGGTTCTACACAAAGAAGCAAATCCTGATTTTCAATGGCCGATATAACGGGCTGGAATTCGGCTCGTATTATCCGGATGCCCCGCACATTTTTTTGAATGACCACACTTTCTGGCCGGTATGGGACGAAAGCGAACGAGTGTTTCTGATTGTGCCTGCGAGCGAGATGGATGCCGCACGCGTGCGGATGCCACCGACAAAGACGTTCTTGTTTGCGCGGATGGGCGACAAGACCGTTTACGTCAATCATCGTTTGCGTCCGGACGAATCGAGCCTTGCGGAGCTTCATGAGCGCGCAGTACCGGGCGGCGAATAACGAACGCTATGAAAGGATGATTCCGTGAGAGCTGTGATTACCGGCGGCGCTGGATTCCTAGGGTCTCATCTCTGCGACGCGATGATCGCGCGGGGATGGGACGTGTTGTGCGTCGACAATCTCATTACAGGCGCTGAAGAAAACATCCGCCACTTGGACAGCAATTCACATTTCAAGTTTGTGCGCCATGACGTTTCCGAATCGATCGAGGCCGGGGAGTCAGTGGATGCCGTGCTGCATTTCGCGTCGCCGGCGAGTCCGGATGATTATCTCAAGTTCCCGATTGAGACTCTCAAGGTCGGGTCTTTTGCGACATTCAACGCTCTCGATCTGGCGCGGGCAAAGCATGCGCGATTCCTGATGGCATCGACTTCCGAATGCTACGGCGATCCCGAAGTGAGCCCGCAACCAGAAACGTACTGGGGCCACGTGAATTCGATTGGGCCGCGCAGCGTGTACGACGAGGCGAAGCGATTCTCCGAGGCACTTACGATGGCGTATCACCGGAAACGCGGTGTCGACACGCGCATCGTGCGAATTTTCAATACGTACGGGCCACGTATGAGGCTAAACGACGGGCGAGCGCTGCCTAACTTTTTGTATCAAGCGCTTTCGGGCCAGCCAATTACTGTGTACGGAGATGGAAAACAGACAAGAAGCTTCTGCTACGTTTCGGATCTCATCGACGGAATTTTGAGACTCCTAGATTCCGATGAACACCTCCCCGTGAACATCGGGAATCCGCAGGAGATAACGATCATGGAGTTTGCCGAGCGGGTTCGCGCTCTCACCGGAAATCAGGTGCCGCTCACATTCAAACCGCTGCCGCAGGATGATCCCAAAAGACGGCGGCCGGACATCACGAAGGCCAGGAAGCTGCTCAATTGGGAACCAAAAGTGAGCCTGGAAGAAGGTCTGCAGCGAACCCTAGAATATTTTCAGAAGAAAGTTGCACAAACGCGAGCTAGTTCAAACTGAAGCCGCGGGGATCGCCTGCACGGCTTTCGGTCTTCCAACGGAAAAGTATTCAAATCCCAGAGCGGTCATCTCTTCCGAGGAAAGCAAATTCCGGCCATCGAGCACGAGCGGCCGCGCCATGCTGTCATGAATGCGCTTCCAGTCGAGGTCACGAAACTCCGGCCACTCCGTAACGATTAAAAGCGCATCGGCGCCACGCGCCACCTCGTAAGCGTCCGCGATGCAATTCAGTTCAGGGAACCGCTCGGCGATCTTTCCCATGGCTTGCGGATCATAAGCAGTGATTTGAACGCCCTCTTGTTGCAGCCTCTTGACCAACTCAATCGAAGGAGCAAAACGGATATCGTCCGTGTTGGCCTTGAAGGCAAGGCCCAAAAGGCCGATTTTCTTGCCTTTGAGAACCCAGAGTGACTGGCGAAGTTTCTCGACGAAATTTTCGATGCGCTGATGATTGATTCGCTCGGCCTCGCGCAGCATCGAAAAATCGATTCCGTGCCGTTCTGCCAGGCGCACGAAGGCCTGCAAATCCTTGGGCAGACAGAATCCGCCGAAGCCAAGTCCCGGCTTAAGGAAGTGAGCGCCAATGCGCGGATCCAACCCAACGCCGTGCATCACCTCTTCAATGTCCGCGCCGAGCTTCTCAGCGAGATCGGCAACCATGTTGGCATAGGAAATCTTGATAGCGAGAAACGAATTCGACGCGTGCTTGATCAGCTCCGCGCTGTTGATTGTCGTCACCAGCCAAGCTGGCCGGGTTCCGCGCGGACATGATCCGTTGTGCAGCGGACAAGGAAAAGCTTGCTCGAGGACAGGCCGGTAAATTTCGCGAAGCTGGCTTTCCGCTGTTTCGTCATCGACGCCGACGACAATCCGGTCCGGATGCAGAAAATCGCCGACGGCGGTTCCTTCGCGCAAAAACTCCGGATTGGATGCGACGCGAAAACGTACGGACCTGCCGCGACCGTAAATTTCCAGAACGCGCTTCAGCTGCTGTCCGGTCTGCGCGGGGACGGTACTCTTCTCGACGACCAGCTTGTCGGACTTCGCCTCCGCCGCGATCATTTGGGCGACGCGGTCGATAGAGCTCAGGTCCGCATCGCCGTTGGGAAGCGGCGGCGTACCGACACAAATAAAAATAACATCGCCCTGCGCAACGGCTTGCGCTGGCTGCGCGGAAAATGAGAGGCGCCCTTCGCTGCGATTCTTGGCAACGATCGTATCAAGACCCGGCTCGAAAATAGGAAGTTTGCCGCTTTCGAGGACACCAATTTTCGCGGCGTCGTTGTCCGTGCAAAGAACTGTGTGGCCCAGCTCTGCCAGGCATGCACCCGTTACGAGGCCGACGTACCCAGCACCGATCACTGATATTCGCACCAGCCACTCCTTCACTAGGTCTTACTTGTCGCAAACCATTAAATCCGGGGTTCTATTGTCGTACAAACGGGGTGCTCTGCAATACGGGAATGTTTGTAGCAACCTGTCGTGGCGTGTGCCCCGTAATATAGTAGAATCCGCGAAAAATCGGGGGATCAGTGGCCGCGACTGCGGGAGCACAGATCTAATGGACATACTCTGGGCAGCGATGGCGATTTGCGCCATCGTTTCGGTCGTGTTTTACGTGCTGGCCATTTCCTGGCAACGAACGCTGAGAAGCCAGGCAGGGGCAATCCGTATGCTGGGGCAGCGGTTGGAAACCCTCGAGACAATGGAAGATCCCGTCATGAGGCGAAAGATAGGTGACCTGATGCCCTCGCCTCTGGAGGAAGTCTGCGTTCTAAGCTTCCGGATGGGCAGCGGGTTTTGGCTGGACACGGTCGGACTCACAGAAACCCAAGTACGTCACATCCATGAACACGGGACGTTTGTTGGATCCATCAAGATTGAGATTTGGCGGAGCCACGTCACGATAACACTCAGAGAGCTTCCTCCGCACACTCAGTCGTCAAGCTGGCAAACTCGGACTGTGGATATCTACGAAACTGGCTCCGGTGCAGGAACCGTTCTTTGGGAGCTTGATCTGGAACCGACAGCCAATGTGTCGATGCGGAAACCTGCGGCACTGGAATTGAGCTATGAGAACCGAGCAATAGTGCTCGCGATAAGATACATCCCGAAGGAAAATTGGCCGGGAGCCTCGCGCGGTGAGACTGCGGGGGAAAGGGTTGTTTTTCGCATACCGCTCGATCCTGAACACCTTGCGGAGTTTCGCACTCCCGAAACAGCCGTACATGCAGGTATCGAAGCCCAGGAGGAGGATGCATCTGCGACCTCTTTTGCATTTCAGGATGAACGGCAAGACGTTGACTGGCACCTCCGGATTCACAACTTTAACGGCCACATGTCTTCGGGAAAATGGGCCATCATAGAGCCGCGGTGCGCGCTACGTGTCTCCTAGAAGGCACAGCGCAAAGAGCTTTACTGCATTTGTACTCCGCCCTTGACCATCTTGTCGCAACAGTTGTATACGCGTCGTCGGAGGATTCATGCGCCCAAATCGTTTTTGGCTCTTTCTAACTTCGAGTAGCATTTTTGCGGCGGGAACAATCTGCTTCGCGCAGAACAAAACACCGCTGACTCTGGATGCGTTTTTCAATTCGGTCTCTTTTTCGGCTGTAGCCGTTTCGCCGAACGGGCAAGCGGTCGTCGTCGAAACAGAGCGAGCGGACTGGAAAACAAATCGCTTTCGAGAAGACTTATGGCTTTATCGCGCCAGTGACACCTCGCTCGTTCCGCTGACGAGCTCGGGCGAGGACAGCGAGCCGCAATGGTCTCCGGATGGCCGGTGGATTGCTTTTCTCTCACACCGCGAGCACGAAACGTCCGACCACGGCGCGGAAGACAAAACGCAAGTGTTCGCGATTTCCCCCGACGGAGGAGAGGCGTTTCAAGTAACGGCAGCGACAGAAGACGTTCGCGCGTTTACATGGTCTGCAGATTCCAAACAAATCTTCTTTGCAACGCGTCAGCAATGGACTGAAAAACAGAAAAAGGAATACGAAGACAAGTGGAAGGATACGATGCAGTATCGAGAAAGGGAACGCAGCGGCGATATTTTTTCGATTGACTTTGCAGCCGTCCTGGAATGGGAACGCCAAGCAGCCTCGGAAGAAGCCAAGAGACCAAAGGAACGAAAGATTTGTTCGACTCCGTACCGCGTGCAGGAGCTGTCGAGTTCGCCAGATGGCCAGTCGCTCGCGTTTGCTACGGAGTCTCGGTCGCAGCGGCAGGAATCGCTCGATGACGATGGCATCTATCTCTTTTCTCTGAACAACATCGGCAACGGCGAAGCAAGACCCGTACCGCTACTTCACCACCCGCAGGCTTTCTTCGACCGAATTCGATGGGCGCCAGATAGCAAGCATCTGTTCTTTTCCTTTTCGAATGGCTCCGTCGAAGGGCCCTATGAGGATGCGCAGGAGCGGATCTATTGGGTGCGCACAGACAGAAGCGGCGAGGAGAGTTGCGGGCCGCCGTCGAGCGGACAAGGTTGCGAGCGATGGGCGAGCCAATTCAGCGGATCGATGAGCGGCTTTACGGCATTGCCGGATGGCAGCTTGCTCGCGTCTGGAAGGCTAGGCACAGAAGTGCAGCCATACGTGGAGCATTCTCCTTCGGATACCTTCATGAAACAGCCAGCGCAGTCCGGAACATACGAATCGTTCTCAGTGGCGAGCCACGGTTCGGCCGTTGCGTTTGTGTACTCTTCGCTGCAAAGCCCTGCGGAGGTTTATTTTGCCGCAGATCCGTCGCAGATTCGTGGAGCACGCCGCATCACTTCATTCAACCAGACGCTTGCGCAGTATGAACTACCAAAAGGCGAGCCCTTCCGCTGGACAGCGGACGACGGCGTAACGGTCGAAGGCATGCTGATTTACCCTCCGGGTAAATTCGAACAAAAGAATTTGCCGATGTTCACGTTCATCCATGGAGGGCCGGAGGACGCCGACGGAAATCACTTCGAGGCGGACTGGTATCAATGGGCCGACTTGGCCGCGACGGATGGGTGGCTTGTATTCGAACCGAACTACCGCGGCTCGGTCGGCTATGGCGACGCCTTCGCGCTCGGCATTATTCCGCACATCGTTTCGAGGCCCGGCAAAGACATTCTGGAGGGCGTCGACGCATTGGTGAAGGCTGGCATCGCTGACGAGAGCCATTTGACGGTTGGCGGCTACAGTTACGGCGGCTATATGACCAATTGGCTGATTACGCAGACTACTCGCTTCAAAGCGGCAGTGACCGGAGCCGGCGCCATCGAGCACGTGGTGAATTGGGGCAATGATGACACGACGTTTGATGACGCATACTTCCTCGGTGGCTTGCCGTGGAAAACGGAGGAAAACTACAACGCTGAAGCGGCAATCTGGCAGATCGGCAAGGTGCGCACGCCAACACACATGGTCGCCGGCGGAGACGATATTCGCGTGTATGTCGGCGAAGATTATCTGCTCGAGCGCGCGTTGCACACGATGGGGATACCGTCAGCGCTACTGATCTTCCCAGGGGAAGGCCACTCGCTTGGTAATAATCCGTGGCACGGAAAAATCAAAGTCCGAGAAGAACTGAAATGGCTCGATCACTATGGCCGCGACGAAAAGAGTCAGAATTTGACCAGCAGAAAATTGCCGATGACCAATGCATCAACGCCGGAACAGAAATAGCTGCGGATGGCGTCGCGGGGAGAAACGACAAGCGGCTCGCGGAATAAGTTGAAAGAGGCATTCAGTAGAATTGGCGCGTGTGATTGCTCGCCGAACGCTTTTAAGAGCGACCAGTAGTTCGGATTCACCTCGCGCCGAACAACGTGTAACCGCACTCTATCCTGCGGTACGGCGTGGGATGATAACAATTGCTTGCCTTCAGGGCACAGGCGGGCCATCGTGGCCATGAACTGCGCAGCGGGCGTCGGCGCTTCGAAATATTTCATAACGTCCTCCTCCAACACGGAAAGCGCAAACGGCCGAAACGGCTCGCGATGCTTCACGTAGTCGTTGAGATTCTCCTTCACATAGGGAGCCCACGGAGACGCGAGCAGGCTGCGGTTGCCTAACGCGCGCGGGCCGAACTCGGCCGCGCCCTGGAACCAGCCGACAATTTTCCCGGCCGCCAGAAGTTTGATCGCCTCCTTGGTTACCTGATCATCAGAAGCTATCCAGCGATACGCGGCCTTGCAGTTGTCGAGCACTTGCTTGATTTCCTCGTTGGGATAAGACGGACCAAGATAAACATGCGGGAATCCGCATGAGTGAAGCGAGGGATTCACTTGTTGTCGTGCGAGCCAAGCAGCGCCGAGCGAGGTTCCTTCGTTTCCAGCTGCGGGCTGGACAAATACATTCGCGAATCCCCCATTTTTTTCGAGTTCAGAAACCAGAAGGGGATTCAAGAACAGCCCACCCGCCAGGCAAAGGTTTTCGATGTTGTATGTTTTGCGAAGAGATTGCGCCAGATCCGTAACGACAATTTCGCAGGCTCGTTGGAGACTGCTTGCCAGAGCCGCACGGACTTCATGTAGCCCTTCCGGCGAGCGTGATGAAATTCCCAGCCGTTCGTAAAATTTCCGCGAAAACGCCAAACGGCCCACAAAGCCTCTTGTGAAATAGCTCGGATCAACCTTCGGATACAAGCTGCTCGAGTCTCGGACCATATCCAAAAACACTTCCACGTACTTCGGCTCCCCGCTGACACTCAGCCATTGCGTTTTATGTTCATCGGAATGCAGCCGATATCCCAGCAGCTCTGTTACCTGCGAATAGAGCCATGCCAAGGAACTCGGAAACAAAGTCTTGTGTACGACGCGAATTCCCCTGTTCTCCCCGAGGGCCACGATGCCGGACTGACCTCCGCCTTGCTCATCGAATGTGAGGATCAGGGCTCGATCAAAAGAAGAGGCGTAGAAGGCACTCGCAGCGTGGCAAAGGTGATGGTCGAAAAATAGCAACGGAACATGCGCATCGCCAGACAGCAGGCGCAGGATCCGCTGGTTGTTCAACTCCGCGGCGAGTTCGCCAAAGGCTTTGCTCTCGTAGTACGCGGTTGAGACAGGGGCAAACGGCAAGAAACGAGCGCGCAGCGCCGTTCGCCGCGCCCATAAACGCCACGGACGGCTGGCGATTGCAATAGCGCCAACATCCCGCCATCCGATGCCTGCACGCTCCAGGCAGAAGCGGATTGCCGCGCGAGGAATGCCCGAGGTGACGCGAGAGCGTATGAGTTTCGACTCCTCCATCGCAGCCACAAAACCGCGATCGCCGAGGAGGGCGGCCGAGGTATCGTGACCTAACGCAGACAAGCCAAGGAAATACATGAAACGCGCTTCTATGAGTCCCGCTGGCTGAAGCGGCGTCCAGTGAGAAGGCCGCGAAGACCCATCAGAATCAGCCGTGGCTGGCTGACGCATACGCGCCACAGGACTTTGAGAGCTTCGTCCCGAGAGACCTCGCTGAGTGAACGCTTGGCCGGAGGATTGAGCGAATCAACGAGTCGGCTGTAATCATCCTGTTGAAAATCGTGAAGCGCACGGCGAATCAGGAGATGCATGTCCAGCTCCCGGCGTAGCCGCCGCAATTCACGGCGCGAGCCGGGATTCAGAATCGCTTCCGCCACACCAGCTGCGCCGCGCAGTCCTGTAACGATGCCTCCGACAGTGCTTACTTTTACCTGCGCTGCCGCGTCGCCTACCACAAAAACTCGCGCACCCCCGATTCTCTTCTCTACCGGGACCCATCGCTTGTACACAGGAATTCGCGCCGCCTGAAAGGCCAATGGCTTCAACTTACGCTTGACTAAGAATGAGTCGAGAGCCTGGCGGGTTCCGGAGCCTGACTCGCCGATAATGCCCAGCGCGCCGCGTTCCGCGGAGTCGGGTATGAGCCAGTAAAAATAGGGAGTATCGTCGGGCACGAACCAGACACGAACCGTGTCCGGCGACATGTCCTCTGGCAAAGGCACAATTGCTTGTACCAGCGGGACGGTGGCTTGTCTTGGCCATCCTGCTGCCTGTGCGACGGCGCTCGAAGCTCCGTCGCTGCCAACAACGGTCTCTGCAGCAAACTCCTCCGAGGTTTTTGTTCCTGCGTGTTCCAGTTTCAGTGCAATTTTTTTCGACTGAGGCACCAGGCCGCAAAAACTCCGTCCTAAGTGAACCACGGCTCCTGCCCCTTGCGCCCGCTCCGCGAGCGAACGGATGAGCTTCGCTCGTTCTATGATCAAGTCCGGTTGAGCCAGATCGATGCTGGCAGCACGCCCGTCAGTGAAAAGTTCAAATCTGCAGACTTTGTTAACAATGCTAGCCTTCCCGGCTTCGCCCAGGATTTCGTTCATGTGCTGCGTGACAATCAGAGTGCGTTCGGCAGCGTCCAGCTGCTGTGACTGCTCGAAAACGTGTACGGAGACTCCCTTTCTCGCAAGCAAATACGCTGTGAAAAAACCTGCTGCCGAGCCGCCAACAACGGCGACGTCTCCACTCGGTGCGTGAAACTTGCGGTGATTATTCGGTGGACCGATGGAAGCTGACAAAAGGCATCCTCGTTTACAGGAATTACGTACTCGTGATCGCGAATTTCGTAAGTCAGGACAGCCGCTAGGACGCGTTACCCCAAAGGAAGGCAGTATAGCGCGGCTGTTGGGTTCCGCAAATAGAAGGCGGTTTAATCCATAGTGGCGAGATTTTCCTTCGGTGAGGATGAACTAAGACGCGACCGCTGGTCCTCATAAGGCGACTTCTCCAGCAGAATTACGGCGACTACGCCTACAATGAACAACAAACCGCAGAGAACCATTATTTCGAGACGAGATAAGTGAGATACCGATAGTCCCAGCGCTCCGGAAACGAGCCCGAGAACATACATCGCCAACACGGCGCCCGTGTGTTTGAGACCGAGGTTCGAAAGCCGGTGCGCCGTATGATCTTTTCCAGGTGAAGTAAATGGCAACATTTCCCGGCGCAATCGTGAAATGCTGATCAAAGTAGTGTCGAATATCGGAACCGCGAGGATCAACACAGGAGCAAGCCAGTCACCGATCGGGTGCGATGAAGCGGGACGGAGTTTCAACCCCAGCGTCGCCATGAGAAAACCCAGGAACATTGCTCCGCCGTCGCCCATGAAAATCTTTGCCGGAGCGAAATTCCAGCGCAAGAAACCCAAGGAAGCGCCTAACGCCGCAGCCGCCAGGGTACACACCAGCCGCTGACCGTTCAGCGCTGCTGACAACGTAAAAAACGCTGCCGCGACGGCTGCAACGCCAGCACACAGCCCGTCCATATGATCCAAAATGCTGAATGCAGCCGTAATTCCTACGACCCAGAAGATAGTAAGGAAGATGTCCAGCAATACGCTCGTTCTTCCCGCAAAAATCTGCGAGAAAACTTGAGCGCGGACTCCGACGGCCACAAGAATACATGCGGCCAAAGGCATGCTAACAAAAAGCTTGATCTGATGATGGAGTTTGCCACTGTCGTCTAAAATGCCGGTTATGGCCAGCAGCGTCGCGGCGACAAGTATTCCTACAACTTCCATCCTCATCGCAACCGGCACTGTGACTGCGACCGCCATGACAAAGCCGGCGTAAATTGCCACTCCGCCAAGTAGCGGCATCGGCCGCAAGTGGACCTTGCGCGCGTCCGGGTGGTCGATGAAGCCCGCATATAAGGCAAATTGCCTCACCGGCCACGTCAATCCAAAGGATGCCGCCAAGGCAATTGCGAACGCGATCGAGCTGCTCAGTACCACGAAACCTCCAAAATCAATCAACGCGCGGTCAACATTGTTTCCAAACGCTCTTTGACCTGCGCTGGCTTACGATCAGCGAAATACCAGTCCATAGTTCGCCGTAAACCGTCTCGAAACATGACTTCCGGTTCCCAGCCCAGAAGCTGCTTCGCCAAGCTGTTATCCGCCACGCGATTTGCGGGACCTGTTGGCATATTTCGCAAGAACTTGAAATCGGCTTTCTTGCCGGCGTATTCGAGAGCAAGTTGGGCGGCCTCGATAACGCGAACCCGCTCCATGGTGCCGAGATTCACTGCAGTTCCGTCATTAATCTTCTCGGCGGCAAGGATCGTGCCGTTCACAATGTCATCCACATAAGTCCAGTTGCGAATCTGCTGGCCATCACCCCAGATTTCAAACGGATTTTGCCCAACGAAGGCCCGCGCGATCATCGCGATCACGGCGTGGTTCTCCACGCCGCGTGGTCCGTACACCGTGAAATAACGACAGGAAGCGGCGCCAAGTTTGTATTCACGGTGATAAGCCTGCAATGTCATTTCTGCCATCAACTTCGCCCAGCCGTACATATTGTCGGCATCATGCGGCGGCTTCGCGTCCGCTTCCTTCAAATATATTTCTTGGGTCGTGTCCGTCTGCATATAACTGGGATACACGCACCCGGATGAGGCGTAGCAGACTTTCTCTACTCCTGCTTTGACCGCTTCCCAAAAGACGATCCCGTCGAGAAACAGGTTTGACGCCGGCCCTGCTTGATGCAAATCCACGTATCCACGCCCACCATGGTCCGCAGCCAAGTGGAAAACAACCTCAATGTCCTTCATTACTGCGCGGGCAACGCCGGGTTCGCGAAGGTCTGCTTCAATAAAGCGGACTTTTCCGTTTTTGACGTGAACTTCAATATTTTCGAGTTTTCCACTGGAAAGATCGTCGACGACTCGAATCGAAGCGCCGCGATCCAAAAGAGCATCCACCAGATTCGAACCGATGAACGAGGCGCCACCTGTGACCAAAACCTTCTTACGATTCCACATTATGAATTGCCCCTGAACCGCGGAGAGTGTGTTGAAGCTTCTTCGATTACGCCGATAAACTTCTCCAGCTCGTTGTCTCTGGCATATTCTTCCGATGCCTTGCGAGCCCGCTGCCCCATTGCTTGGAGTCGGGCCGGATCATTCTTCAGCGCCTGAATCGCATCGGCAACATCCGCTGGCTTGTCTGGATCCACAACTACGCCACATTCATGACGCCGCACGATGCGCGCCACGTCGGTATCTTCCGGAGTAACGGCTAGAACCGGGCGGCCTGCCGCGAGTATCGAATACAACTTGCTCGGAACTACTACACCACCAAGCCCGCGGCGAATCGTCACGACATGAACGTCACCGGCAGCCATCACGCACGGAATTTCGTCCGCCGGGCGAAACGGCAGAAATCGCACGATGGAACAGCCTTGATTCGATTCTTCGAGCTGTTGCCGATTGGCTCCATCGCCGATAAAAATTAAGCGAATACCGTTCTGCGGAAGAATCTTCGCAGCATGGAGCAGCGTTGGCCAGGCACCATAGAAACCGAGATTCCCTGCATGAAGGACAACGAATTCAGCGGAACCTCGGATCTCACGAATTGCGGGATGATCCGACGGCGCGTCCGGCGCAGGAATCGAAGTTCCGTCACGAATCACGATGATTCGCGATGGGTTGACGCCCTTCGAGATTACGCGCTCGCGCATGTCGTCGCCCAATACGATGATGCGCGTGGCTTGCCGCAACGCGGCGCGGTGCAGTCGCTCCCACGCCGCTACCCAGCTGCGCGGCCGGACAATGTCTGCACCAATTGCCATATCCGGGTAAAGATCGCGAATGTTGTAGATGAATGGGACGCGTTTCATCCGCGCAATCGCTGCGCCGACGATGCCTGCGAACGGAGGATCTGTCATCGACAGAACCACGTCGGTTTTTATCGCCAACGCGCGCGGCATTGCAAGGGACACGTATGACAGATAATTCGCAATGCGCCGGCGCATCTGGTGGCGAGGGTACACGGTAGAGCCTACGCGTTCGACAGCAACGCGCTCCCGCTGCTCTCGGCGAAGAAGCGAAAACGGATAATATTGATCCGGATCGTAGGAAGGGCGACCGGCCAGAACCGTGACGTCGTGACGCCGCGAAATAGCATTCGCCACCGACGCGGCCATTTTTGCGGTCGCCGACGTGTCCGGCGGAAAATATTGGTTCAGCAGCAGAATGTGCACAGCGAGTTTCCCAAATTGCTCATCGCCCATACCGGACAGAATCTTGAAACGAGGCGCGCGAGAGGTTGTGTCTCACCTGAACTACGGCCTTGTTCCCAGCATTTCAGCGGAAGTTTCATCGCCCGATTTCTCGGCTGACTTCTTCTCCAGAACGAAGTTTCCCAAAACCAAGACGTCCATCTTCGTGCGTTCAAAGCATGCCAGAGCCTCTTGTGGGCGGCAAACAATCGGCTCATTGTCGTTAAACGAAGTGTTCAGAAGCACCGGAACGCCAGTCAGGTCCCCGAATGTCCGGAGCAACCGCCAATAAAGCGGATGCGCGGAGCGATTAACCGTTTGCAAGCGAGCCGTACCATCAACGTGCGTCGGGGCTGGGACAGCCGTGCGTTTTGATGCGCGTACCGGATAAGCAAACGTCATGAAGGGCGATGGGTGCGTTTGCTCGAAGTATTCTCCCACGGATTCCTCCGGAATTGAAGGAGCGAACGGACGGAAAATCTCACGATGCTTGATTCGCCGGTTTAGAATATCTTTCATTTCGACGCGACGCGGGTCGGCGAGGATGCTGCGGTTTCCCAGAGCGCGCGGACCCCATTCCGCGCGTCCCTGAAACCAACCCACCACTTTTCCCTGCGAAATATGCGCCGCCGCCGTGCGCAACAGGGCCTGCTCATCCAATTCTTGAATCTGACCATCATTCCCGCTGGAATGATGGTCCGCGACCGCTTCGCGAAGCTCCGACGCGTCGAATCCGGGACCCCAGAATGCGTGGTCCATCTGAAATGACCGAGGCTTGCCAAGGATTTGATGATAAACGGCGAACGCTGCACCAATGGAAAGCCCGCCATCGCCGGCCGCAGGCTGAACGTAGACATGTTCGAATGGCGTTTGCTTTAGAATCTTGCCGTTGGCGATGCAATTGAATGCGACGCCACCAGCAAGGCACAGTGTTTTCGCTTTAGTCTGCTTATGGAGCGCATTCACATTTGCCAGCAACACCTCTTCGAGCTGCAGCTGCATGCTGGATGCAAAATCTTTATGGCGGCTCTCAATGGGTTGCTCTGGTGTTCGAGCAGGGCCGAACCGCTTCTCTAGTTCTTTCGAAAAGATATTTCCGACTACCGGCGTTTCGTCCGATCGCTTCCAGGTCATCTCTGGGCCTGACTTATGATGAGTGAAATACCGAAGGTTGAGCCGCACACCCAGAGGATTGTCCGCTTGCACAACATCACGAATTTCATGCTGATACGCGGGTGAGCCGTAGGCAGCCAACCCCATGACCTTGTATTCGTCGCCGAACTTGCGGAAGCCGAGATACTGAGTCATCGCCGTGTAGAACATTCCCAGCGAGTGGGGGAATGCCACCGAGCCTGCAATGTGAAGGTTCGAACCTTCGCCAATACCCCACATCGTGCTGGCGAAATCGCCTAGACCGTCGGCAGAAAGGACGGCCGCACGCTCAAACGGCGAGACAAAAAACGTACTCGCCAAATGCGCGCGGTGGTGTTCGATGCGATGAAACTGTGCCCGAATTCTCTGAGGGTCGATGTCTAAAGCAGCAGCCAGTTCCTCTTTGAGGCCACCGAAACGAGCAGCGACTTTGGCACGCTCCAGCGCGAAGCGAGGCATGCGGATCGCGAAACGCAGCTTCGTGCCCATTCGCGCCCACGGATCGCGCGGCACGGCGATATGGTCCACGTCTGTAAGCTTCACACCGGCAGCCTGAAGGCAATATTGGACCGCTCTGCTTGGCAGGCCCGCGGCGTATTTGATGCGATTGAGGCGTTCTTCCTCGACAGCGGCAACCAGCCGGCCGTCGACGACGATTGCTGCCGACGCGTTCGCGTGATACGCGTTGATTCCAAGAATAATCATAGCCTGATGTTTGTTCCTCTTGCTGCGATGCTTTGCACTAGAGAATCGCTGCTGCTGCCTCATCGCTCATAGGCGCCGTCGTGTCCGGCGTAATTGACAGATTGCGACGCACCCACTCATTCAGAACAAATAAGCTCCATGGGCGCGACCAACTCGTGCGGCCTGTGAGGAAATCCTGCCAAACCTTTTTTACAGCCTCTATATCGATGATCGACGCGAGGGCAGGGTGACAGTTGTTCAACCCGCGCTCGACCTGCGTACGCAACGGCCCGCGCAGCCACACCATCCAGGGCAAGGTAAATGTGCGTTTAGGCTGCTGCACTGCACAATTCGGAAGCAAATCGCCAACTGCTTCAATGAGAAGAGCCTTCCGCGCGTGCTTTTTGTCTTTCGCAGCCGCCGGACAACTGAGTGCTGTCTTTACGAGAAACTCGTCCAGAAAAGGAACGCGAACTTCGAGTGAGTGGCACATGCTCATCGTATCGGTGTCCCGGAGAAGCATGCTAGCAAGATATGACCGGATTTCCAGCCACGAAACCGCGGTGAACGAGTCGAGGCCTGCGGCCTCTGCAGCGGCATCCGACAGCCAACTCCACCAGCCCAAATCGCCAGACCAAAATTCGGCGCCGCGCAGGAGTCGTGCGACGTGTTGCGGCGGGAAAAGCGTACGCGCGAAGAAATAGGGATGCGGCAAATCTGACGGCATCCGAAACGCCGCACTGGCTTTCCGAATTGCATCTGGCTGCTTACCACCAGAGGCGACGTCAAGCAGAAATGCCGAGGCCGCCTTGCGCAAGCCGTGTGGCATGTTACGGGCCAGGGATGCCACCGCCGCAAGCCGCGAGGTCGATGAAAATGTACTGTATCCTCCGAAAAGCTCGTCGCTACCGAGTCCTGACAGGGCTACTTTGAGGCCTGCCTGCCTCGCAGCCCAGGAAACAAAGTAGGTATTGATGCCGTCGGCGCTTGGCTGATCGAAGGCAGCGACCGCTTCGTCCAGCCGCGCGCGCATCTCGTCTCCCGTTAACAGCAGTTCAGAGTGATCGGTTCCAAGAAACTTCGCCGTGGCCCGGGCCGTAGCACCTTCGCTGAAGGACTCCTCAGAGAAATCAACCGTGAATGTCTTGATACCTGAATGCTGCTTGCTGGCAACCGCCGCGATGGCTGTTGAGTCGATTCCGCTGCTCAAGAAGATGCCGAGCGGCACGTCCGCGATTAAATGGTATCTGACAGAATCTTCCAGCGCCGAGCGCACTTGCACCGCCGGAGACTGCCTCGGGTCCGAAACCGAAAGCTTTGTTGCGTCCGCCACATTCCAATAAGGTTGCAGTTCAAAGGACGCAGGGGCAGCATCACACGAAACGTACCCGCAATATCCCGGAGGGACGGAATAAATTCCGTCAATCAACGTTACGGGCTCCCCCACGGCACCGAACAGAAGATAACTGGAAACTGCGGGCGCTGATAGTCGGCGGACGAAACAGTCGCTAGCCAATAGCGCTCGCACCTCGGAAGCAAATAAGAAGTTGCCCCCAGCCATGCCATAATACAGTGGCTTGATGCCCATCTTGTCGCGCGCCAGGAATACGCGCTGCGCCGCGCTGGCCTTGCCGTCCGGTATTTCCACAATGGCAAACGCGAACATGCCGTGCAAATGTTGGACGCAGCTACTGGCCCATTTTTCATAGGCGTGGACTATGACTTCGGTATCGGACTGGGTGCGAAAAACGTGGCCTTCGCTCTCGAGCGAACAGCGCAATTCGTGAAAGTTGTAAACTTCACCGTTGAAAACCACAGCCAGTGTCCCGGTCTCATTCCAAATCGGCTGCTGACCTCCAGGCAGGTCGATGATGCTCAACCGCCGCATCCCAATTCCCGCACGGCTCGTGACAAACATCCCTTCGCCATCGGGGCCGCGATGCTTCATGGCGCGCATCATGCGTCCAAGACGCTGGGCAGTTTCCGTTCGATTTTCGCTACCGATGATGCCGCAGATTCCGCACATAACCTTAAGCCGTTTGCAAATGACGTTCTGTACCGTGTGACACAGCTTCTCGATATAGATGGATCATTTCCAAGACAGGCGCCTCCCACGACAATTCTTTAACCACCGATGGACAGGCATTACGAAAGCGCGTAATGGCGTCCTCGTCTTCCAATAGGATCTTTAAGGCATCAGCAATCGAATCCAAATCGTGCTGTACAACTAAACCAGTCCTGTCGGCAATAAACGGCGCGATGCCGCATTGATCGGTAACAATCACGGGCGTCCCGCAGGCCATCGCCTCGGCAACCGAGTTGCCGAAATTCTCGTTTTGTGAGGGAAGGACGAAGACATCCGCATCACGATACGCACTCCACTTACGCTCATCATAGAGTGGACCGGTGAAACGAACAGTTTCCGAAATACCCAAGCTGGACGTTAAGGACCTCAGCCGAGCGGAATAGCCTTGATCCTTTTCAGGGCCGGAAACTACGAGGATGGAATTCGCGCCCGATGGTGATGTTTTGCGCCACCGTACAAAAGCCTCGATAAGCAAGTCCGGACTCTTCTTTGCTTCCACTCTTCCAAGATAAAGCACCAATTTTGCATCGGGCGGAATACGCCATTCCGCGCGAAAAGCGCTGCGGGCGGGGATGGATTCGGGCACTTCCACGCCATTCCGTCTTACGACAATTCGCGCTGCCTCGATTCCTCCATCCATGAGTTCCTGCTTTTCCTGATCCGACGTGGCGATCAACCGATAGGCTCCGGCAAGAAGGCGATTCCCGAGCATCCAATGATAAGCCTTCTTCAACGCGATATTGCGAACGATAGGCCGAAACATCCCCATAGGCTCCACCACATACGGAATGAGATTCCGTCTGCAAAAAAAAGTTACGGTGGGCCCGAACAGATCGTACAGTCCATAGACATGCGCGAGGTCATAATCGCTCAGACGCTCACGGCAAAAACCAAACGCTGACGGATTCAGCGAAAGGGACCGGTAATGTCCCGCACTTCGTAGGAAAACGGTTTTCAGGCCTTGCTCTTGCGCGCACCAGCCCCAGGAGCATTTTTCCGCAATCATCTCTGGAGCCATGTGAGGCTCGAATCCCCAATCCGCCGTCAAAATCGTCACCGAGTGTGCGCTTTGCGCGAGCCGCAGCGCGATCGACCGGACCTTGACTGCAGGGCCGCCCTTTTCCTGGAATGGGTAATACGCTTGCGTTGTCTTCAATATTTTCATAGCTCAGGAAAATTGCCGGGATGCTGGCTTACAGAACGCTTCCCACAATTTCTCGCAGTCTGTGCTGAAATTTCTCGAACGTGAATTCACGAGCGACGCGTTCCTTCGCGCGCACGCCCAGTTCATCGCAAAATGAGCGGTCGCAAAGCAGCTTCCTCAATGCACACGAAAGAGCAGGCACGTTGGGGTCGACGAGAAGACCGTCTTGACCATCCTCGACCACATCAGGAATTCCGCCGACGTTCGTTCCGATCACCGGCTTGCCGAAAGCCATTGCCTCCAGAAAAACCAGCCCAAATCCCTCGCCCGTACTCGGTAACGCAAAAATTTCGGTTGCGGCATAGCAAGCGGCAAGATCTTCGCGCGAGAACTCAGTGAAAAAATGAACCCTTCCACCCACTCGGAGGGTTTGCGCCAACTGTTGCAGCCGCGGTAGATCGTCACCGGGACCGATCAGCACGAGGTGAAGCTCCTTGAAGTCCCTTGAAAGTTCAACCATGGAGTGAATTAGCAGATCGGCGCCCTTGTAACGCTCGCTAGCATCCCACCGGCCTACTGACAGAACAATTCGGCCCTGCGGGAATTTCTCAGGCCGAGCAAGCTGAACCTCGTTTCTCGTGAAACCGGCAAACTCCGGATCGAGCGGCCAAGGAAGGCGGCGGATTCTCCGCGCCGGCATACCCTGAACTGTTTCCAGTCGGTGCGCCGTATCTGCGCTTGGAGCCACAACGATGTCGGCCCGTCGCAACATTCTTCGCCGAACGATCGGCAACGGCCGCCAAACTTCTACTCCATGCGCGCCCACAATCGTACGTGCGTTTTTGCTGACAGCCTTCATTGCTGCCGCAATCGGCGAGAGATTCGGGTGGCCTGCAAAAATCACCTTCGGGTTTCGACGAGCCAGTTGAAGCGCCTTAAACGCAAGTCGCGTTTTCGTACGCGCGAATCCAACGTATTGGAACTTCATATCTCCCACACATCCTTCTTGCTCGCCCCAGGTATCATTAAGGCTCAAGAAAACACAGGACCACTTCCGATCCATCGCGATCGAGGCAAGCGCCGCGGCGGTTTCTCGCCCTGCCAATTGCACGCCGCCGATACCCGCAAGTCCGCTAAAGAGCCCAATGATCATAGCCAGCTTTGAGGGTGAGGACGCGGGAAGAAGCTGGGGAAGTTCATCATTCAGTCCTCTTGTGGAAGCCGGATACCTGCCATTGCATTCTTCCTGCGCAAAGCCCGATACAAGAGTTCGACGAATTCACGCCCGCTGCGATCCCAATTATATTGTTGGGCTGTTTCAACCGCACTTTCGCTCAATCTGCACCGGAAGGGTTTGTCCTCATACAATTGAAAAATTTTTGACGCCAGATCCGCGGCGTCCAAAGGATCTTGCATGATCATCCCGTTCTCACCATCGGCCATAACTTCAGAAACTCCGCACTGGGCCGTGACGATCACCGGCAATCCACAAGCCATCGCCTCAGCAGGCGGGAGCGGGAGGGCGTCTTCCTTCGATGGACCCGTATAGACGTCCGCAGCCGCGTAGTAATACTCAACATCTTTTCGCGGCGGTAGAAAATGAATACGATCTCCGAGAGATTTCTTCCGGATCATTTCTTGAAAAGGCGAGGGATCATCTGTTCCCACGACAAGCAGATGCAAAGGCAGCTCTCGCAGGCGGTCGATGACCTCCAAAAGCAAAGGCAATCCCTTGTTCAACCAGTCGTTGCCAATCAAGAGAAGGACAAATTCATCGGCCCGTAAGCCCAGATTGCAGCGAGCTTCTTCGCGCAGCTCAACCCTGCGTTGCGGATTGAAGGTTTCTCGGTCCAATCCGAAGTAGACGACATCCGAAGGGTTCTCGCGACCATAGAATTCTTGCAGACCCTTCGAAAGCCTGCGCGAGATAACAAGAATATTCACCGCTGAATTCCGATAGATTCGCCGTTCCAGGCTCAAAATCAGTTTGTAGTACAGATGACGATGCATAAGCCTGGGCCACTCGCGCATGGGATGGCTGGCAAGCCTCATAGACGGCAAGTTTCTTCGCAGTAGCTCAAAAAACATGATGTGGACGGAAATCAGATCTGCATCGAAACAATTAACTCCGGGGCTATAGACAAGCTCAGGTTTGAGTCCGCGAAACCGCTTGTCCCACGCGCGCCAGAGATGATTTGAGAAAAACCACCAAAGGTAATTGAGCAAGTGCGGACCGCGCAGTGTGGGGATTCGGTGCCAGACTACTTTGGATAGATCGACATCCTCGATCTGCTGACTATAAATATGGATCTCAAACGAGTCGGCCGCCCGATCCAGCCATTCTACAACAGGGCGCTCCGTGCCGTGCTGTTTGTCAAGAAATGGAGAAACCACTGTGATGCGCGGCTTTCTTTGGATCATATTCAGGCCGAAGCGTGGGCGTCTACAACTGCTAGAGTCGTGTTTTGCCTTGCTAATTCAGGCAAGCGAAACAAAATGCCAATGAGCAGCCACAGAAAGGCATTGTTGACGTAGTTCTGATACGCATCCATGCCCATATAGACCATAGCAAAGAGCAGTAGAAAGACGTACCAAACGATAGCCATAGCGATGGGGAAGAAGCGCGTCTCCTTCAGAGAACGAGTGATCTTCCAGCACGCTCTGACCGTCGCAGCCGCCCAGAGAATCCATAGCAAAGGCGCGAGAATTCCCATCTCCGCGATCAGTTGACCAAAACCCTCTTCGACCGCAACATCGGGCATAGGCTCTTTCAGAAACTCACTCACATACTGCGCGCCAAGGCTGTCTGTTCCGGTTCCATTTCCCACCACCCAGTGCGGGCCGGAGAGCGACTTGGCAAGCTCTCCCATTGGATAGCTCCACGATCTCTGACTCAACTGATACGCGGAACTGCTCGGTAAGAGGGTTTGCGAAAAGAAGCCCAGGCGAGAAGCCGCAGCCGATGGAAATACCAACATAAATCCAGCAAGACCAAGCCCGGCAAAGATGACGCTTCGCCGGATTGCCTTAACGAGCCGGCGTCCACGCCCCCAACGCCAGGGTGCCCCCCACAGAAACCCAGCTGACAGTGCCGCTCCACTTATAAGAGAGAACAGAAAAACACCGCGGGAACCGCTCATAACCCCAGCAATGGCGAGGGCCCCCATTCCGATATAGACGACCATTCGCCCTCGTAAAGACGACAGCACGAAATAGCCGGCGCTGCCCAGCGCGACGATGACCGTCAAAATCAGATAAAGACCGAATCTCCCGGTACTTACGAAGACCGAACTTGGAAGGAAGAACACCTCATTTGTAAGAGGGGTGACTTTCTCAAGGGAACTGAGCTCCCGAATATCGTGCTGAAGGGTCGGCGGATTCAAGAATTGGGGCCCTATGATCCCCTGAATTATCCCCAACCCAGAGATCACTATGGCAAGCACCATGAACACGAGAAGGAATCGATGCAGATCGGCCTCGTCGCGAATAAGTGCATATGCGAGAAACATCAGCGGGATGTAAAAGAAATCGACCTTGAGCGCGAGGACACCGTAAAAAGGACTCGGTGAATATGGATTGAAGACCTGGAGGATCGCGAGCCAGAAGAACAAGCTCAGAAAGATAAGAAACGGCGGCCGAAACGCTTTTGCTTCTTTGCGGCGAATCGCTATCAACAGCGAAACGTAGCTGAGCCCGGCCAGGCAGTCCTTGGCAAAGAAAATCGCCATGTTATTGCCGAGGTATTTGCGAATCAGGTCCTCGAATAGCAGCCAAACAATGAAGAAATAAAAGCCAGCACGCCAATTCCGTAGAATGGCCAACGCGATTGTCAAAAGCACCAGGCCCAACCCGGCAAACGCAACCAGATTCGTCTGGCCATTCGCGATCCAATGTCCGACAACCCACGCGGCCCACACACCAGCCAACCAGAGAATTGCCGTAATGGCGTGTTGCTTGCCGCGCTCCGATAGCTGCAAGAGTCTCATCGCAATTCGGAGACGGGCTCGCGCCTTAGCAGCCTCTGTCCGATCGCCCCTCTGTATAAGTTAATGTGTTCTCCGATCATTCGATCCAACGTAAAAAACTGCAAGGCACGTGCGCGCGCTTTTGCGCCCAGCTCCGCTACGAGTTTAGGGTTCTGCACGATTCGACGCATTAATGCCGCGAGAGCCTCTGCGTCTTCGGCGGGGAATTTCAACCCCACTCCGTCGACGACTTCTCCAAGACCGCCAACGTCTGAACAGAGCACAAGACGCCCGCGCATCATCTGCTCAATCGCTGAAAGCCCAGCCGTCTCTTCGCATCGGGAGGGCATGACCACCACAGAGATATCAGCTACGGCCTTTTGAAGTTTCTCGCCAGTGAGAAAACCAGCGAAATCAACTTGACCGTTCAAGTGCTGTTGGGTTGCTTGAGCTTCGAGAGCCTGACGTTCAGGTCCGTCGCCGATGAATCTCAAGCGAAAGTCCAGACCATCCTTCTTTAACATTGCGGCAGCATCGAGCAGCGTGCCCAGCCCCTTCTCGCTCACTATTCTTCCCACATATGCAAAGCATACGGAAGATGAGGGTATGGTCCCGCATGCTGTGTCGCCGGCTTGCCCAAGCGCGTCCGGGATTCCGTGATAAATCACCGATGAATTCCGCAAACTCAGCCGCTCCTGTACATGATGGCTCACCGCAACATTCGCTGCAGCGCGGTTTGACAGCCACCGCCGCAAGAACGTCAGAACCCACATTTTCAGACTGCGAAAAAGACCTTCGCTCCGATTGCATTCCCAGCATTTTTCGTAACGCTTTGCCATGAAATAGCCGGGGCAAACAGTCTTTGTTGGGTCGAAAAACATCAATCCATTTGGACATATCGACTGGTATCCGTGTTGCTCAATTACAAATGGCTTTCGCAAAACCCACGCCAAAAACATAGGGACGATACATGGGCCCACAGTCTGAACAATATCCGCTTGCCGTATGAGCCGGAATAGTGTCTCAAGTCCGGGCCGACGCACGACACGGAAAGGAAGCGACGAATCGTCAAATCCTGCGCGATCTGTCGGCGTTGCAACCGTAACTTGGATTCCGTCCGGTGCCGCTGAGTTCGAGGTAGTTGATAGTCCCCGCGCCAGCAACAAAGCGTACGTTTCGGCGCCCCCGATGCGCGGGGCAAAAGAATGAGAGTAGAACAGTACTTTCATTGCGTCAGGAGTGTTTCTTGCGCTGAATCGCCTTCTCCATCGCTTCCAGCGTCGCTTCAATATTCATTTCGGGTGACCATTGTGACATTCTCACGTGCGCCGCCTTTCCCATTTGTTGCAGGCGGCCCTTTGATTCGAACGCCCTGCGCAGCACACCGGCCAGCACATCCAAGTCACCGCATGGATACGTAAAACCAGTCTCATTTTCTCTCACCAGATCAACGTGCGCTCCCACGCGATCGCTGACAATCACGGGGCATTGGCAAAGCATGGCTTCATTCACGACAACACCAAAAGGCTCATATTCCGAGGGCAACACCATCAGATCGGACGAGCAATAGACCTGCGGCAGGCCCGATTGATTTACGAATCCAAGAAATCGAACCCGGTCCTGAACTCCTAGATCAATCGCCTCGCGCTCCAGCGCCCCACGCATCGAACCATCCCCTGCATAAATCAAATAACAGTTCGAAATATGCGCGCGAGCAAATGCCCTCAACAAATCCTGAGGGCGCTTCCACGGTTGCAGTTTAGCGCAGAAAAGGATGATCGACGCATTCTCAGGTACTCCCCAGCTTCGCCGCACAGCAGCGCGGTCCACACGCTTTGCCCTTTCTGTCCACCAGTCGTTGTCCACCACGTATGGCGTCAACTGAATTCGATCCTCCGGGACTCTTAACGAGCGCATTAACGCCGCAGTCCCCGTGGACGGCACGATTACCACTTCGGCCATTCGAAACAACCATGGCCAGAAAAGCTTCTTGATCCCTGCTTTCCACGTGCGTCCATTTTGCGGATGCAGCGTTGTGCTGTCAGTGCCAAACAGAATCGGCATGCCCGAGAGTTTCGCGGCCGCCAGTGCAATCCAGAACGTCGCGCACCGATATCCTGTGAGGACAACAACGGCATCGAATCGGCCTCCCCGAATCAGCTTCCACGCGCTGGGATTGATCAGTCCCAGAACACCGCCAACTTTAGGGCGCGGCGAAATGTTTTGAATTTGCGTCCACGAATAATCCTGGAGTAAAGGCACGTCCCACACGACTTTCACGCCAAACCCTGGATCTTCGTACGACTCGGCGCCATCAAGGCTGCAGTAGGCGACAAGTATGTCCACACGTGGGTTCCGTGCCATTCGGCGCCACAGTGGCGAGCTGTATTGCGTCGGATGCGAACACAATATGAGGGCGCGCAGTCTCTCTTCGCTCTTTACCGGTGCGGCAGGGAGAGGCATTGTCGCAACTGTCTCAGATCGCAGTTGCATAGGCTTCCCAGTGCGGCGCTAGAACCTCTGCAAGAACATTCGCGAGCGCCTCAATCGAATTCCTTTGCGCGATGGCAATCCTTTTGGTCTTCAGTGGACTATCTGGCGGCTCGTCGAGCGCCAACTGGATTGCATGGCTCAACTCCGACGAATCATCCCCAAAGTAAATCGTATCGGAGAATTCGAGCAAGTTAACTATTCGAGTGGACACAACAGGCAGGCCTTGAGAAAAATAATCGAACAATTTCAGCGGCATGCAGTGCAGGTTCTTGTTGTCATCGCAGGCGTAGGGCATAAAACCCACATCCAGATTCGCTACAACGGCTTTCAATTTCTCTGTCGAACACCACGACAGAACATGCACATTGCTAAACGGAAAGCATTTCGCGGCACCGAAATGCAAGAATTGCCATTGTGGATGATCTGCAAGGAACTTGCTCAAAAGCCGCGAGTCGACTCGTCCGTTGACAGGGCCAACATAACCAAGCCGCGGGTGTGGAATGTCTGCCAACTCACTGGCACGTGACGAATCCTCACGATGGCTATCGTCGGAGTGAAATAGCCGAGTGACTTGAGGAATGATTCTTATTTTTTCGCCATAACTTTGCCTCATGGACTCGTAGACACTTTTCGGAACGACCAAAGTCACGTCGGACAATTCAATCAGCCGCTCCTGGCCGGTCTCCGGGTAATCCATGCAAACGTGAACCAGCGAAAAACCTCGTGCCTTGAATTCCAAGCACACTGCATCAAAATCCCCGTGTGGATAAATGAAAACAGGTTTTTCCAGGCCGAGATCGGCTGCCTGATGGAGAATCTGGGAAGCCAGCAGTTTCGACTGTATTCGCGGCACAAGAATGGGAATGCGGTTCAATCTGTGCCCAAGGAACTCCAGGCCGGTCCGATAGATTCCACTCTCCACTTCCTGCCGCGGACGGCTCTTATGGCGAAAAAGTGAGACCGGATTTTCGCAATACAGTACTCTCGACCCCAAGTGCGCAAGAGCTAAGGCAATTCTTTCCGGCACATTAAAAGCTTCCCAGGTCCAGCCAGACATAACAATCGCGTCCGGAACCACACGATTTGCTTTTACCGGCGACTTCATTGTTTCCGGCTCGGCTTTCCTTGAGAAGGATCTGCTTCGCCCAACTGATGGAGATCCTTCTTCTCGATGTTTTGCATTAGAGCGTGCCGCGCCGTGAAATAGCGAGCTATGGAATCAGAAATGCCTTCCGGCACTATGAGGAACTGATTTGCCGCCATTTCACTCCAAGAAAAGGTTCCGCGCTCAGGAATCAAATGCATTCCCCACTGAAAAATCAGGCCGCAATTCCACACAGTCAGAAGCGTCAACACTCCAACGGCACTTGAAACCACAGCCGTTCTACTCCGCCAAACTCTCTCGAACGCTGTGAGCATTGCAGCGAGACCCAGGACAAAAATTGGCGTCAATGAAATGAAAAACCGGTTTCCAAAAGACGAGATGCCGTCCCAGTTCTGGTATGAGGAAATCAGATAGTAGAACGCGATTAATGAGACGATGGCAGCCGTTCCGATCCTGCGGTCCCGCAGGAACAAAAATGCCAACCCTACACACGCTAGAATCAGCACTGGCGTCCAACTAAAAAGTCCGTGATCCGTTGAAAAAAGCACTCGGCCCCAGAGTGGAGCCTTGAAATGCCACAACCCACTGCCCGTGTACCCCGTCCTGAAAATGCCGCCATAGATGATCCGCCGTGTGATCAGCGTAGGCGAAAACGCTAGCAACAAAGCGACTGCAAAGAGCGAGCATTTCTCGAACACCTCCTTGGCCCGAACCGGCTGCAGCGTGGAACGCACCCACTCTCCTAAGCCCGCGTAACACTCCACCGCAAAGGCAAGCAGAAACAAAGCGTTTGGGTAATACATGTCAATCATCAGTCCGCTGATCAGACCAAGCAGGAACCATTGTCGCGGTGCGCGTGCCTCCCGAGTGTAATCCCAATACCAAAGAAAAATCGCGACCATGAACGCCGACTGCGCATGAGACCACGACGGATTGAAGTACATGTACACCGGCAAGGAACTTGCAAACCAGATTCCAAGCGTTGCAGCAAAGGCCCACCGTTCTGGAAAATATTTCCGAGCAAGCCGGAACGAAATGAACAGTCCGAGGAACCCGGCAAGCGCGGTGACAACCGCCATCGTGTCGAGATATGGCCATGAATAGCCAGTCGGTGGAATGTTGGCGCCAAAGTGATCGGCGCAGAGCACCGCCAAGTGTGCCGCTTCCAAGAAAGGAATCCAAATCAACGCGGGTCCGATAGTGAAGTGATTATCCAAATACCCCGTCGAAGTGTATTGATCCGCGCGAATGCGACCGTCGGCATCGAGTCTACCGCCGCGAAAGCTTGGATTTGCATTCTGCCAGTCCTGCTCGAATCGCAAGTTGTGATTTATTACGAGTGCTCGCGCGTAGGCGTAGTACCCGACGCCGTCTCCTCGCACCCATGGATTCACCAGCGGCAGAGAGACTGCGAAAAGCACGATCAGGATTTTCTCGTAGCGGTCCAGCTTGCGGCTCGGATTCACAGGCGTCACTTAACGGCTATTGCCAGCAAACTCTGGCCAAGAGGCGGCTCGCATACTTGCTCGAGTCTGAAACTCCACGGAATGACCCACCGGTCGTACCAGCGCACCTGGGCAGGCTTCAGCGTCGTCTGACGCAGTACCTTTCCCGCAAAAAACCATGACGCAATGCCCATCATATTGACGTAACGCACTCGCTCAACATGGAAGCCGGCAGTCTGGATCTCTCGAGTCAATCCTCTCTTGCTGTAGCGACGGTGATGTTCAAACGCTTTGTCCAACGAGCCGTAATTCCATTCCAGCGCGGGAACAAACAGCAGCAAGCTACCGCCCGGATGCAAGGACTGGTAAATCTGCGAGAGCAATTCCGCGTCGTCGCAGATGTGTTCCAGCACATTAACGAGCACAACGGAATCTGCCGGTCCCACCAGTTGTGAAGAATCGAACGGCCCGCAATGCACTTGCACGTTACGGCCAGCGAACCGCTCGCGGAGCAGCGGAAAAAGATTGTGGGCCGCCTCGAACAGCACTAGCTCTTTGGTGCCCTTACTCTTGAGCAGAAGCTCGGAGAAGGTTCCCATTCCCGCGCCGATCTCAACAACTCGTTTGCCCAAATACGGGGCGAAGTATCGCTGAATCCAGCGGCAGTAATTGCCCGCTTCCGCCATCGCGTCGAGTTCGGTCCCAGAGTAGACGAATGAATCTGTCGCCAGTGTGGATGATGTGTTCACCTGCGCCATCACTTGCCCTTCACGTGGATTGTTTCATGGGGCCATCATGCCGCCAGCTTCCCTCGCGGCTCTGGCGACCAAAGTTACTTCTGCTTCGGCTGGAGCAGCAGTCCCTTCTCGTTTTTCTCGGAAATGCGCAATTACGCTGTCTACGATCTCAAGTAGCGAAGTTCGCGGAGAGAATTTCGTAATGCTCGCGAGCTTCTTCAGCGAAGGCACGCGACGCGACATGTCCTCGAATCCTGGCTCGTAGGCTTGGTCATACGGAACATAAACGATCTCTGATTTGCTACCCGCGCGCTGCTTCACGATCTGAGCCAGCCCCTCAATCGTCACTTCTTCGTCGCTACCAATATTGACCACTTCCCCCACAGCCAGGCCGCTGTCCACGAGCCGGACAATAGCCTCCACCGAGTCATGCACGTGGCAGAAGCATCGTGACTGCTTCCCTGTGCCATAGATAGTGATTGGCACGCCCGCAAGCGCCTGCGACACGAAATTCGGCAATACCATGCCATAACGTCCCGTCTGTCGGGGACCCACGGTATTGAAGAACCTCGCTACGATTACAGGGACCTTTTTTTCTTTCCAATAAGACAGTCCCAGAAACTCATCCAAAGCCTTGGAGGCCGCATAACTCCATCGCCCCTTCGTCGTGGCGCCCAGAACCAGATCAGAATCCTCACAGAAGGGGACATTCGTGCTCTTGCCATACACTTCCGACGTGGATGCGGTGAACACAAGCTTGCGTTTCTTGCTCGCAGCATCCAGCACCAGTTGGGTTCCGTTTACGTTGGTCTCAATCGTGCGCACCGGACTTTCCACAATTAGCCGGACGCCTACCGCCGCTGCCAAATGAAAGATTACGTCTGACTCGTCCACCATTTCGGCCAGCAGATGTCTGTTCTGTAGCGTGTCAAACACGTAGTGGAATTTCATCGAGTGCTTCAGGTGCCGCACGTTCTCCACGCTACCCGTAGACAGGTCGTCCAAAATGAATACGTCGTCACCCCGCGCAAGCAGCGCTTCGGCAAGATGCGAACCGATGAATCCGGCTCCTCCGGTGATTAATGCTCGCATGAACATCTCCTCTCAAAGCAGGGCTAGGAAACCTGGTCAGACTCGCGGCGAATATTCTGAACTGCGTCACCTTCCTCGTCTTCACCGTAACCATACGAATACGGGTAGTAGCGGTAGGAGTAGTAATAATCTGGGGCTCCAGAATCTACCGCGTTGAGAACGACCCCAAGCAGGCGCCCCTTCACAGCCGCAAGCAATTCCTGAGCGCGAGAAAATGCCTCTTTCGGGGTTTCTCTGCTCCACACCACCAATAGCACTCCATCGGTCAAGGCCGAGAGTATGACGGCATCAGTCGCCGCCATGATGGGTGGCGAGTCGATTACCACAAACTTGTAGCGTTGACGCAGGTCTTCAACGGCTTCGGCCATGCGGTGCGAAGAAAGCAAGTCGGCGGGATTTGGCGGAATAGGACCTGTGGGAATTGCGTCCAGATTCGGCACTGTCGGATAGGGCACAATGATATCGCGCAGCGGTACGACTCCTGCAAGATACGAACTCAATCCTATGTCGCGTCCGTGTCCGTTCGGAAGATTCAAGGCGCGGCGAATTCCAGGCTTGCGCAGGTCGGAGTCCAGTAACATCGTCCGATCTCCTAGCTGTGCCAGCGTAACCGCCAGGTTCGCAGCAGAAGTTGTTTTTCCTTCGCGGGGCAAAGCGCTCGTTACCAAGATCACCTGCGGCGCATGCTCTGCCTGCGACAAAAGTAAAGATGTCCTCAACGCACGAAACGCTTCTGAAACCACCGACTTCGGTTGTTGCAAAGACACAAGTTCCACACGACTGGCGGTTTCGGCTCCAGCTCGTCCTGAAATTCGCGCAAGTGATCGACTGCCGTTTCTGCCAGCGAATGAAGGAACTACCGCAAGACATGGAAGGCCCGTCAGGTTCTGCACGTCGTCCGGAGACTTCACTGTGTTATCGAGATACTCACGTACGAACGCAAGGCCCACACCACCAACAAGCCCAACCAGAAAAGCAAGCGCAATGTTACGAGCCTTTTGCGGCCGGGCTGGCGTTGACGGCACCAGTGCAGGATCGACAATGCGGATGTTGCTTGATCGCAGTCCAGCCGAAATGCCGGCTTCTTTTAGCTTCTCCAACAGCCCGTCGTACAGCTCTTTGTTCGAGTCGGCGTCATGCTTCAGCATGTTGTATTCGACGAGCTTTTGAGCCATGTTGTCTGCAAGCAATTCTTGGCGGTTAAGATCGCGTTCGAGCAGCGCCTCTCGCGTCTGAATCTGCTGGTATTCGTTATCAACCAGACGGATCGCTTCGTCTTTCGCGGTCTTCAATTGAGCGGAAATGGCATCGTCTTGCGCCTTGAGCTGTTGTACCTTCGGCCAGTTTGGGCCGAACTGCGTAAGAGCCTCCGAGTACTGGGTATCAAGCGCTAATTTCGTCTTCGTCAAATCTTGCACCGCAGGGTTGCTTTGCAGCGCCGCCAATGCTCCATTGTCAGAATGTGCTAGCTGGTACGCCGCTTCTTTCTCGGAAAGCTCCGTTTGAACCGCGGTCAACGCGTTGCTGAGCTCTTGCAACTTTTGTGTCGTAGTGTTTTGAGTTGCATCCACCATCCAAATCTGATTCTTCCGTTCGTAGTCGACCTCGGCCGCATCCGACTTCTCCATCTTGATCCGCAGTTCCTCCAACTCAGAAGACAAAAAGTCCGACGCCTGCATGGTGGCGTCGTATCGGCTCTTGAAATTCTGCTCCTTGTAAGTTTGCAGGTGTGAATTCACCACGAGCGCTGCAAGCTGTGGATCCTGTGCAGCGAACTGCACTTCAATGAGCCGGCTATTCGGAACGCGGCTCACGCTGAGCCGGCCCAGAAAGTCGCCGAGAATCGGCGGCTCCTTCTCATTTGGACCAGCGTTCACCAGTCCCTTAGGGTTGGCTCCGAACTCGGGATAACGCGGGAGGTCCAGGGAACGGATCGTGTCCATAGCCAGCGTTTGGCTTTGGATTATCTTGGTCTGGGTATCAATGTAGGTGTCCAGGTCGACGTACTCTTCCAAAGCGTTCCCCTGCTGGAATGGCAACGGATTGTTGCCCTCTGGGTCTACTTCGACTCGCGCCGAGGCCACATATACCGGTTTCATCTTGAAGGTCGCAATCGTTACAATCGTCACCACCAACAGGAGAAACGTTAGAATCATCCACTGGTGCTTCCTCAGGATCATGAGGTAGTCGAGCAGATTTACTTCGTGAGACGGCGGCCCCCAGGCTGTGGGCGGCGCGGGAGACACTACGGCCAGTGAGTCTCTCTTTCGTTCAACAGAAATCAGCTTCGGCGCCTCGTCCATCGAATGAGCGATACCTCGCTTGCCTTTCCTTGTTTACTCAGTTTACTCAATACGGAAGATTGCCACTCCGGTGCCAACACTGACCGCCGCGGCTCCAGCAATGCCCAGAGCCCTTTTCACGCCACTCGTGGGAATGTATACGATGTCGCCAGCGTAAAGCCGGATGTCAGGGTCCTTGCGCTGCAAAATCCTTTTCAACTTCACCGGAATCTGCTTCGTTTGACCAGTTGTCGGATCCTTGCGCAAAACGACTGCAGAATTTTGTTTCGCATTCGGCGCAAGTCCGCGCGCCAGAGCAATCATCTTCATCATGTTGAAGGTTGCACCCGGGTCATTCAGCGCATAGCCGCCCGGCTGCAGTACACCGCCAACCATATAAATGATCCCGGCGCGCGGGACAGTAATCACGTCACCGCCGTAAACAGGGATATTGAACGTGGGGTCGCCTCTTTCCAAAAGATCAGACACTTTGACGTGTATCATTTCCGGAGGATCGACCTTAGGATCGGCAGGCGGGTCTGGTTCGCCGCACGTCGTTCTCGGGGCGGTTTGCCGGGCGACTAGAATGTTATCCCCCGCATCATTCGCGACACCGCCAGCGGCAGCCAAGGCCTCAATCAAAGTCGTTTGACCGGACTGTTGCAAAATAGCAGGGTGCGCCACCGCTCCCGCGACCGAAATGGGTTCGCTGGTTTGTTCTTTGACGAACACCGAGACTTGCGGACGCATCACCAAGCCATTGGTCTGCAAGAGCTTGTCCAGCTTCTCGCCCAACTCATAAGGCGTGCAGCCAGCTACGGGAATGCGGTCTGGTATCAGCGGCAAAGAGATTAATCCTGTTTGCCCCACGCGAACATCTCCCGACAGATCCTGCACTTGGAAGACGTCAATATGCAGAAGATCGCCCGGTCCGATAGGAATGTCTCCGGTGGGTCGTGGCGCTGCTGGCGCTGCTGCCGTCAGCGCAGCAATCCTGGCATTTGTTTGCTGCGGGGTCTGGGTCGTGCTCTGCGCGAAGACACACGTGCACGCGAATAAAGCCAAGAAAACTAAGCCAAATGCCGCCTGGGCGCTCTCCAGCCCCCTGCGGACAGCGGAAGCCATAGATGTAACCCCGCAAAACTATGACGTAGGGTATCTCGGAATGTCAATGGCGGGAGTTTTGTAGACGGGTCAGGTGATTGGAACTCGCTTTCTAGGGTAAAACACAGGGGAAATAATTACTGCAGCTTGTAGAAGAAAGAACAAACCATTAGCTGGAATGTGCATATTAAAGTCAACCAAGCTGTGGATAAGCAGTCCAACGCAGGCAACCGTGGCGGCGACATGAAGCGCGTGCGAAAAGGCGCTTTGCTCCTCACCTAGATGCTTCGCCGATTCCCAGAAAAGCATAATTAAGAACACCGATCCGCACAACCCGCCAGCAATCCCCGTTTCCGCCAGCAATTCAGCGTAATCATTATGTGCGTGGTCGACGATCTTTCCATCGTAAAGGGTTTCATACTTTGGATATACGGCCACCAATGTGCCCAATCCTGTACCGGCTAAGGGATGATCTAAGAAAATGTGCCACGCACCCTTCAGCATGGACATCCGACGTCCCGCCGAGAGTTCTTCCACACTTGAGGCCTTGATCCGTTCCAAGGCTCTACCGGCACCCAGCCATCCCAGGACAGCTAGGGAGGCAAGTAGAACCGACGCCACTGCGACGACCTGAAATCTCACCTTACGCGTCCGCATCAGCACACCGAGCAATCCCACTTCAACCACAAAGCTCACGATCCCGCCCCGAGACGCGGTCAGAATCAGAGCCACAACGGGAACCAGCGTGAGAATTCCGACAAAGGCCATCTGCTCGCGTCGCACACCCCGAAATGCGATAAATGACATCCCCACAGGAACAATCATTTCCATGAATCCAGCAAAATGATTACGATCTACGTAGGGCCCAAACGGGTTCCCGCCTTCTGTCAATGGCCGGAACCAATAGAGCAAATAGTGCGAAGTGTAGTTCTGAGCGAGTCCCAGCACCGCCACAGCAAATCCAAAGCTCATCAGAAACCAAGCTAAGCTCTTGTAATCCTGACGCGTGCGGAATGCCTGCACGGTCAAGAAAAACAGCAGGGCGCACGCCACAAGTTTCAGCAGTGCAACGCGCGTGAGAAAAGGATATGCGGTTTTTCCAACGGCCAACTGCAAACTCGCAATCCCGATAAATGCAAGGAGGGGCCAAAAGGTCTTGTTCCACCGAATTTCGGTTTCGACTTTAAAAAAAAACAGCAGCGCCCACCATAAGAAGAGAGCCGCAGCCCCGATCTCCAGTATCGCCGCTGACCATATCTCGACCGTGCCGAATGCGAGCACCGCGAAAACCACTAACACGCAAATGCCGATACGAATGCCTCTCACGGACGCGATCCCGTTGTGGATGCTGGCTTCGGCAAAAGGCTCACATCATCCACCCACACTGTGCCGCTCAATTTATTGTCGAACAAACGACTGGGCAACCGACGCAGCCGGATATCGAGAAAGTGCGTTTTTTGCCCGGTCGCGAAGTCGAGTTTCACTGCCGTCCACGGATTCGTCCCGGTCAAATCTGGGGTCATCAGGTTCACCTGGTTGTCGTTTAAATCCAAAACCTCAAATCGCAATCCACTTTCCGTCGAAATAGATTGCGTGCGCATAAAGTACTGGAAAACGTAGTTCGTACTTGGCTCAACCGGCACAATCTGGTCGATGTACCAGAAATCCAGATTCACCCCTCCCGTGAAATCCACCCGTAACGACTTCTCGCCGGAGTGATGAACATTCCGATCAGTGTCAGCGTATGCTCCAGGGACTTGGCTAATACGCCAATCAAGACCGCCAGAGGCAATCGGCTCTTCGAACCCTCCATTCCAGATACGCGAATCGTCCGCCGCTTGCGATTCGGGCCAGCGAGCCACCGCAATCGCTTCGCCCCAAACGGACGCGGCCTCCTTCGCTTGGTCGGTGGCGATCAGGTACTGCAGATAGGGAAATGCATCCGGCAGAGCAAGCGGCTGCGCCTTCGCAGCAGATGTCACACCCTTCCACACGTCGAGAGCCGCAGCTTGTTCGTGGATCCCCGCGAAAAAATCCAATGCCTGCAGTCGTGCGTACTGCCCGGGCGGAAGCACGTCATTCAAGATCACGTGTACATCGGGATCAGAATTCCAGACGCGCGAAAGCGCCAGCGGAACTAATCTGTAATCCGTAACGAGCGCTCGGTGCACCTCCTTAAGCCCCACGGAGGTTTGCCCCTGCCGCAAAAGAAAATTCCCGTAACTCCATGCGACTTGCGCCGAAATCGGATAATCCTGCTGTGCCCGCTCGTACGCGGCGCTTGCGTCCCGGATATTCCCGTCGGCCTCATACGCTTGCGCCAGGTCCATCCAATCATTTGCCGACCGAGGGTCCATCGCGACGGCATGTTGGAAGAACGAAATAGCCGCACCTGGCTGCGCGTCAAAATTGGATGCAATTGCCTCCCCGATTCGATCCCAAGCTTCCGCATCTCCTGGTATCAGGCTCGCCCCACGGATCTGCTGCTTCAGCGAGCTGGAGCACTCCCAGCTCCATGCGAGCCACAATTTTGTCGATTGATAAACTACCGCGAAGAAAACTGCCACCGCGACGCAGAGAACGGCCACCCGCTTTCCGGCGTGTTCCAAAACATCCCCCAGTTAATCGCGGTAATCTGCTACGAAGGTCTTTATCGGTGCAAGAACAAAAATCGTGAAATCAATCGAAGAATCGGTAACGCAGAATGGCGAACAGCGTAGTCAGTCCGTCCTTCCAAGTAATCTTCTTCCCTTCCTCGTAAGAACGGCCGGCATATGAGATCGGCACTTCGTAAACTCGCCAGTGTCCTTTGGCGACCCGCGCTGTGACTTCAGGCTCAAAACCAAAACGATTCGACTGCAAACGCATGCTGCCGATCACCTCACGGCGGAAAACCTTGTAACAAGTCTCCATATCCGTGATTTTCAGGTTGGTCAGCATGTCTGACAGCAGTGTCAAAAACTTGTTCCCGATGTAGTGCCAGAAAAAGTGAACGCGTTGCGGCCCGCCCAAAAACCTCGAACCGTACACGACGTCCGCGCGCCCATCCTGAATCGGTTCCAGCAATTTGGGATAGTCCCGCGGGTCATATTCCAGGTCGGCGTCCTGCACCAGTAAAATATCCCCGCATGCTTCCGCAAAGCCTCGTCGCAGCGCCGCGCCTTTTCCCTGATTCTGCTCCTGAAACAGGAACCGTATCTGCGCCAGTTGCAGCCGCTCCTCGCCATCGAGGATTTCCGCTTCCGTGTCGCCCGCTTGTTGCCGCCGATGCATCTCCGCGAGCCATTCGCGTGTGCCGTCGCGCGACGCATCATCTACAACCACAATTTCGTGCGCCAAACCTACGGATTGCACACGGAAAAGGATCTCTTCAATGAACGCCCGTTCATTGTAGGCGGCAATAATCACTGACAGCGTGAGCTGGGGTCTCGCTCTCATTGCGGCTTCCGGAGTCGCCGCCTGAACTGCCATTCGCGGTAAAGCCATAGGCGTACTCCTTCAAAAGATTATCACGAGCCTTCCGAGGTCACATAGAAAAGCAACCCGCCGCGCATTTGCGCCAAGCCGCGCGAAACAGTAGAGTTATGGCGTGAAAACGATCACTGAAGTTCCTTACTACGACCTGAAGCAGCAGTACGCCTCGCTGCGCACGGAGATTCTTGAAGCGCTTGATCGCACCTGCCGCAACACCGCCTTTAGCCTTGGCGATGAAGTCGCCTCTTTCGAGAAGGAATTCGCTGCTTACTGTGAGGCCCGCCACTGCATCGCACTGAACTCCGGCACGAGTGCTTTGCACCTCGCTTTGTTGGCCGCAGGCGTTGGCCCCGGCGACGAAGTCATTACCACTCCGAACACGTTCATCGCCACCGCAGAGGCCATCGCCTACACCGGCGCGAAGATCGTTTTTGCAGACATCGACCCGCGCACCGCGAATCTTGATTCCCGCCTCACTGAAGCCGCCGTCACCTCACGAACGAAAGCTATCCTTCCCGTCCATCTCTATGGACGCCCCGCCGATATGGATGCCTTTCAGAAAATCGCCTACACCCACAAACTCGCGCTTATAGAAGACGCCGCCCAGGCTCACGGCGCGCGCTACCGAGAACGACGCATCGGCACTCTCGGTCTCTGCGCCGCATTCAGCTTCTATCCTTCGAAGAATCTCGGCGCATACGGCGAAGCCGGCGCCGTCACTGCAAATGACGATCGTGTCGCCGAGTACTGCCGCGCTGCGCGCAGCCACGGTGAGCTCCGCCGTTATTTCCACGACTTCATCGGTTACAACTACCGCATGGAGGGATTTCAGGGCGCCGTGCTGCGCGTGAAGCTGCGACACCTCGACGATTGGTCCGCTCGCCGCAAGGCCATCGCCCGGCGCTACCGCGAAAAACTCAGTGGACTTGCCCTAACCCTTCCTCAGGATGACCCTCGCGATGAATGCGCTTACCACCTTTTCGTGATTTACGTCGAAAACCGCGATTCAGTCCAGGCGGAATTGAAGAATGCTGGTATCGGTACCGCGGTGCATTACCCGTTGCCTCTTCACTTGCAAAAAGCGCTCGCGTACTTGGGTCACAAGCGCGGCGATTTTCCTCACGCCGAGCGCGCGTGCGAGCGGGCGTTGGCTTTACCTCTGTTTCCGGAATTGACGGAGGAGCAAGTCGACTACGTCTGCGACTCGCTTCGCAACATCATCGGAAGCGCGTAGAGTACCACCTCAGCAGGAACCGTTCTAAGCTGAGGCCCGTTGTTCTTGTGGGTTTGTTTCCTCGCCCGGCGCCGCAGGACGAAGTTCCAACGCACCTTGCATTTGTTTCTTCATCGCCTGCGCCACACTATCGAAAATATCCGCGCATGCTCTGCGTACCGCGCTTTCCGTCGCACGGACGGCTGCATCAACGCGCTCCTCGCTCTTTCCGTCCAACCGCTCTAGCGTTGTTTCCAACCACGAGTCGCTTGCCGCACTCAGTCGCTCATTGTGACTTTCCAACAGCTGCTCGTTCAGTAATGCCTGTTTCTCAGACCAATCGGCTAGCCGCACCTCACCTTGCGTCCGGAGCTTTTCCAAGACCACTTCGAACTGATGCTCCAGCGTTTCGCTCGCGCGCTTCAACGCTTGATCGGACTTAATCGCCAGTTGATCCTGAAAATGCTCGAAGGAACTCTGTGCGTGACTCTGCACTCCTTGCAGCGCATTTTCCGCCGCAGCCACCAGCCGTGCGCGCCCCTCTTCTGCCTTTGCTTCGCTTGACGCCGAAAAATCGCGCAGGGCGCCGTCTGACGTTTCTGCGATCACTTCGCCGAACGCGGAAGCGGCCCTTTCCGCCATGCGCGTAAATTCATTTTTCGCCGAATCCAGTTGCTCTTTCGCAGCGAGTTCCAGTTTTTCTCGCGCGACGCCGAGCTGGCTTGCCTCAATCTCGTCAAGTTCGCTGCGGAATTTCCCTGCAATGATATGGACTCCTTTGTGCATCCGTTCCTGAGCCGAATCAATGGCCTGCTGCGCCTGCACCAAAAGCTGCGCGTCCGCTTCAACCAACTGCCTCGCTGTCTCTTTCGCCAGTGCCGCCGATGCGTTTTCAGTTGTGCGCACCCCGTTCGCTTCAAGCTCCGTTTTCCACTGCGCAAGCGCCTGTACGCGCATTCCCTCCATATCTTTGTGCACGAGTGACAGTCCCGACGCCAGGTATGCGGCGCCCTCCCTCTGCAACTGCTCAGAAACCTGCCGCAGCCTCTCGCGGTGAACCCGAAGAATTCCTTCTGCCTGTTCCTCACGCGCGGCAAGCTCTTCTGCCGCTCGTTTGGCCCGAGCAAGTCCCGCTGCCGTATGCGCGCCAATCTCCTGCGCGCTTCGCTCGACGATTTCGCGGCTCATGCGTTCCAGCAGTTCTGCGGCGCGGCTGCCGAACTCCCCTTCCAACTCCGCGGCGTGCCTATCCAACACCTCGCACTGCCGCGCCACACCCGACTCCAGCCTTTGCCGCAGTTCGTTCAAGCTGTCCTGGCTTGCCGCCTCAAGTTGCCGCGAGTACTCCGAAAATCGCGCCGCAGTTTTCTCAATCTCCCCGAGCGCAGCTTTCGCTCGCGACAGTTCTGTTTCCAAACCGTCCTTCAAGTCACTTAATGCCGCCCGGCTCGTCTCCGCAACCAGAACCGATTCCTCCTGAAGTTCAGTCAGGCGCTTTGCGAGTTGCTGCTCCGTCCGGAGCAGTAATTCCTGAGAACCGCTCGCCAACTTTTCGTTCAAACGCTGCGCCGCGCTATCCAGCGACGATTCCAGCAATTCATTCCATTGCGCGTGCGCTGTGTCAGCCTCAGCGAGCAACCGGTTGCTCGCCGATTCCACACCTGCCGCAGTAGCATCCGCCGCTACGATTGCAACCCGCGAAGCTTCCAACTCGCGCTGAATTTCTCTAAGTTTCTCATTCAGTCGCTCTTCGTTGCGCTTGTCATTCACTTCTGCCGTCGTGCGTACTTCTTCGCGTAACGTCTGCGCTTCTGCTTGCCAGCCCGAGCGCTCCACGTTTGTTTGGCTCAGTTTTTCTGTCCACTCCCTCATCAGCGCGTCGCGCACCTTCTCTTGAAAATTTGAGAGTTGCGCCGATACACTCTCCGTCAGCGCTGACAGAATTTCTGTCTTTGCGTCCACCTTGTCCTGCTGAAATTCTTCCATCCATTTTTTCTGGAGGGCTTCTGCACTCGCCTCCTGTTTGCTCTCGATGTCGCCACGCAATTCGTTTGCCCTCTGCTCCGCAACCTCTCCCGCAACTTCGCGCGCTTCGGCAATAGCCCGCTGCGATTCAGCCAGGAATTCTTCCCGCAGCTGCATAAGCAGCGCGTTGTTCTCAACCAGAGCGCTCTCCTGTTTCTCGACGGCGGTAAAATCACGGTTCGTGTGCGCCAGCGCCAGTTGCAGATAGACTTCCAGCGACGTGTCACTTTCAGACTTCTGCGTAGCTGTTTCCTCTCCCGCAGGCGTCACGGGAGCCGTCATCGTTACAACTGCTCCGCTATTCCAGTCGCTTGGCGGCGTCACGCCCCATACGTTCTTGCCCTTCTCCAATTCCACGCCTACTTGAAACAAATCTCTCAGCGTTTGCGGCCTCTGAATCCATGCCACACGCGCACGCACGCAAGCCGCATCGCTTCGCGATTCGCCGGAAGGTACTTCGAGCGTGATCCAGGTATTCTTCGGCAGGTGGTGCTTTGAAGCGTACCGGCAGCCGTGAAAGCTCAAATTCTGCGCCGCCGTTCGTTCCTCAAATGGCTGTCCCAGCAGATCCACGCCACGGATGATTACCGGTGAAGCCTGTTCAAGACGCGTGCTCCGACGCCGCTGCTCTCCCAAGTATGCGGAAACTGCTTGTGCCAATTCGTCCCCCTGTTGAACTTATGCTCAGTGCGCAGCAGCATAGCATTCTCAAGCCGCGCGGTCGAGCGGTCACTCTTTCATTTCATTTTTGCTTTTTTGTTGCAGGAAGGTTGCTTGGATAAGAAAAAACGGCGCCCATCACAATGAGCGCCGCGCAAATCTCACTGCATTCCAGGCTTCTTGTTCTTGACCGTGGTCGTCGCCTTCTCGCCGTTCATTTGCATAACTGTCGCCAGCGATTCTTTGACCTCTGCAGCATAAGGACCATTTGGCTGCAGCTCCAGATATTTCTTGTAAGCCTCTTCGGTCCCCGGCGGCACGACGTAGACGTCCTTGCCCCCCTCCTTTTTTGTGTCGGTTCCGGCGAGGAGTGCATTGCCGAGGAAATACCATGCGTCGGCATCGTTCGGATCGAGCTGCGTCGCCTTTTGCAGTGGAGCAACCGCATCATTCATTTTTCCTTCGTTTGTCAAAACGATTCCTATGTTCCGATAGCAACCGACTCCCTGTGACTTGTTTGTTGGATCGAACGTCGCAGCTTTGTCGCACGCAGCGGTGGCCTCGGGTATTTTTCCCGTATGCGCCAGATTCGTTCCCAGCTGCATGTACAGTCCCGCAGCAGGCTTAAGCGCGATTGCCTGTTGCGTCATATCAACGGCCTGATCGTACTTTCCGGTGGCTTCGTACGCCAAGCCGAGGTTACTCAGGATAATCGGCAAATTGGGATCCTTTTCCGGTGCACCCTGTCGTGCTTGTTCGAATTCAGTTACTGCTGTTTGGTAGTCAGTATTCAAGGTCGCCTGCAAAGTCGCTTTTTGGTCCGCGGGGGCCGTGTTCATTTGCTGTCTTGTGGCCGTGGCATCATCCATCGCCTTCCTGCCGTTGTCAAAATGGCCCTTCATCGCGGCAAACTCTTGCTTCGCTTCCTCCGCCTTCTTCGCCGCCTCCGCGTTATAACCCGACTTCGCTGCGATTTCCTTGAAATTCATATCCATAACTGCACCGGTAGCCGACATGCTTCCGTCGATCTTCACCGTATTCGTATAGTCGATATTGTCCTTCTTGAAGTTGACGTCATAGGTCCCGTTCGGCAGCCCGTTCTGGAAAAACTTTCCGTCCTTGTCTGTCGTTATCGTGTACTTCGTTCCGTTGTCCTTGTTGGTTATGGTGATCACCACGTCGGGATACGGATTCCCCTGAAGGTCCAAAACCTTGCCGGAAAGCCGCGTCACTTGAGCCGACGCTTTCGGCGCCAGCGAGCAGATTGCTGCGATGAGCAGCGCCAGAATTCCGGTCCTCACAAGTAATGGTTTCATGAAAATGCCTCCTACTTTAGGATGCTCTTCTCTATTATCGCGCAACTTGCGCCCGATAGGCGATAGGATCCGTATACCCTGCCTCTGCGAACGCCCGCAGTCGCAACCGGCAGCTGTCGCAAACTCCGCACGCTTCTTCTTCGCCTTGATAACACGACCAGGTGCACTCAAGCGGCGCCTTCAATTCCATTCCCCGCCGGATGATTTCGCTTTTTCGCATGTGAATCACTGGTGTACGAATTTCGATGTGTGTTTCCGGCCGCGTTCCCTCGCGCACCAGCTCATTGAACACGCGATAATATTCCGGCCGACAGTCCGGATATCCGGAACTGTCTTCCGCCACCGCTCCAATGAAAATCGCCGCCGCTCCAATCACTTCCGCCCAGCTCACCGCTACCGACAAAAAGTGTGCATTGCGAAACGGCACGTACGTCACTGGAATTTTGTTGATGCTCGCATGGCAATTCTCAGGCACTGCGATACGCTCATCCGTCAGCGCCGACCCTCCAATTTGCCGCAGCGCATCGAGCCTCACAACCAGTTTCTCTCTCGCTCCGTAGAACTCCGCGATTTCCTCGAACGCTTGTCGCTCGCGCATCTCCGTCCGTTGACCATAGCTCGCGTGGAGCAGCGCCAGTGTGTGCGTTTCATTCGCAATCGCGGTGGTCACGCAGGAGTCCATCCCGCCGCTCAGCAGCACCACCGCCTTTTCTTTCGCGCTCATTCTTCTCTGACACTCGCTTCGCAAAAACTTTATACGCCATGCATTGCAGGATCCCAGATGAATTTATGTATCTGCAGTCCTAGTCGCACCTGCAATCCGTCTGCCAGGATCCATTCCGCCAACACCCGCGCATCCATCCCCGGCCATTTTCTTTCCGGGTCCGCGAACACCGGCGAGAACAGCACTTCGTGCACGCGTTCGCCTAATCTATGCATCGCTGCGAATTCTCGCGCAAACTCGTAGTCTCGCCGGCTGGCAATCACAAATTTGACTTCATCCTTCTGATCCATCGCATCCAAATTCGCAAGATTGAATTTGCCGCTTTCGCCCGAATCCGGGCATTTTACATCTACGATTTTCACCACTTCACTTGGCAATACGCTCACGTCACGTTCTCCACTCGTCTCAATCAGCACCCTGTAGCCTTCATCCAACAATCGCCGAACGAGTTCCGGTGTTTCCGGCTGGAGCAACGGCTCACCGCCAGTAATCTCCACTAGTTTCAATCCCTTCCTTGCTTCGGTTCTGCGTCCGTGCAGTTCCGCCACGCGCATCATCACATCCGCGACGCTGTATTTTGCCCCTCCATGAAACGCGTACGCCGTATCGCACCATGTGCACCGCAAATTGCAGCCCGTCAATCGAACGAACACGCAAGGCAGTCCCGCGTATGTGCTCTCGCCTTGTATGGATTTGAATATCTCCGTGATGAACATTGGTCGCCGTCTGAAGGAGTTACCGGCTCGCCGTTTGTTCGGTGTGACGAGCTTGCCCGGCTGTGTGGGATTGCGCTGCCCTTCGCCGCAAATAAAACACGCCACCAATCGCCACTGCTAGTTCCCCGCCCACCACTGGCACCGCCACCCTCAATCCCCACGCGTAGTACATCCACAGAAACGACACGATAAAGGCAGGCGCCGCAATGATGTAAAACGCTCGATTCACAATTAGTCTCCGCCCATCCTTCGACCGTTCATGGCCGAAAAGTCGCCGCGCTCGTGTCCGTTTCCCATACCGTAATTCCTGAAATCATCGCTCCGTTCGTCGATTTCCGCATTTGCTTTGCCGTCTCATCATAGATATATTTCGCGATGTTTTCCGCTGACGGATTCACCGTGTCAAACGGCGCGCAATCATTCAAATTCTGATGGTCCAGCGACCGGATCACCGACTGAATCACCTGCTTCAAGTGAACAAAATCGTAAAGCAGCCCGGTCGAATCGAGTTCTCCGCCCGCCATCGTCACGCGCACGCGATAGTTGTGCCCGTGCTGATTCTCGCATTTTCCTTTGTACCCGCGCAGGTAATGCCCGGCAGCGAAGGTTTCATCTACGCTGATTTCGAACATTCTTCGGCTCGTCTCTCGGAACTGCCCTCGCCCGCCACGCGCAAGTCCACGCCGCGAACCTAAAGTTGCTCTGCAAAGCGCTCTACTTCGGCGAGATCATGCGTCAGGGCGTATTCGGGTAGCGATTCCATAAAAATTCTACCATACTGCATCCGTGCAATCCGGTTATCGAGGATCGCCAGAACTCCGCGGTCTGTTCTTGACCGGATCAGTCTTCCAAATCCCTGCTTCAACGTGAGCACCGCCTTCGGCACTTGATACTCCGCAAAGGCATTCTGCCCGTCATCCGCCAGCGCACGCACCCGCGCCGCCACAATCGGGTCCGACGGCACCGCGAACGGCAGCTTGTCCACAATCACGCACGATAGCTGCGACCCTGGCACATCCACTCCTTGCCAGAAGCTCGCAGTCGCCAGCAAAACGGCTCCCGGCGTCGCGCGAAATTTCTCTAGCAGTGCCGACCTTGGCGCCGTCCCTTGAAGCAGCAGCGGAAACGGCACCGCCCCCGTCAACCGCTCGTGAATCTCCCGCATCTGCGCGTAGCTCGTAAAAAGGCAAAACGCCCGCCCGCGCGTCATCTTCAATATCGCCGCAATTTCTTCCGCCGCTTTTCCCGCAAACCGCGCGTCCCTCACGTCCGGCAGCGCCTTCGGAATGTACAGCAGCGCCTGAGTGGCATAGTCGAACTCTTGCGGCAACACTTTCTCCTGCGCCGCAGAAATTCCCAGCCGCCGCTTGGCGTAGTCGAATCTGCCGCCCACAGCCAGCGTCGCTGATGTCAGCACAATGGTATCGAACTGCTCGAAGAGCCTCTCGCGCATGATTTCGCTGACGTCAATCGGCGTCGCGACAAGGAAAATTCCCCTTCCGCGCCGCTCAAACCAATACACATATCCCTTCTCCTCGCTTTCCAGCAAAAACGCCAGCTCGCGCCGCAATTCCGCCGCTCGCCGCGCGAGATTCATCACTTCTTCCGGCTTCGAACTCAGCCCCGCGAGCTCCGTCTCCAAACGTTTCAGCGCCGTCAACAATCCTTCATAGGCCTCGCGGTTTCTCTCCAAAAATCCCACTCGCTCCTGATGCTCAAAGGGAAATCTTCCTTCGCGCTGCGCGAATCCCTCGAAAAACGTATGCGCCCGCTCGCGAATCTGCGTCAGCGGCCGGCGCGTCGCTGCCGAACCCAAGTTCAGCATCCGCAGGATTTGCTCTCCGTCTCGCGCCAGTTCATCAAACTGATAACTCGAAACCGCGCGCCCAAAATAATCGCTCGCGACATCCTCGATCTCATGCGCTTCATCGAAAATCACTGCCGCATACTCCGGCAAGATCGACCCGAAGTCATCCTGCCGAAGCGCCAAGTCCGCGAAAAACAAATGATGATTCACGATAATCACATCGGCTTCCTGCGCCCGCTGCCGCATCGCCGTCAAAAAACACTGCTGGAACTGCGGACATTTCTGCCCCGTGCACGTTTCCTTTCGCGCATCAATCCGGTTCCACAATTCCGCATCATCCGGCAAGAAATTCAGCTCTGCGCGATCGCCCGTCTCTGTCAGCTTTTCCCAATCGCGAATCTGCGCGAACCAATCGATTTCATCCATTCCGCGCAGCACCGGCTGCCCTTCCATCAAGTGAACTTTCTCGCGGCACACAAAATTGTTCCGGCCCTTCATCAGCGCAACTTTCAGCTCCGGCGCAAAATGCTTCCGCAAGAACGGAATGTCTTTCTCGAACAACTGCTCTTGCAGCGATTTCGTCGCCGTCGAAATCACTACACGCCGCCCACTGCGTATCGCCGGAACCAGATACGCCAGCGTCTTGCCCGTTCCCGTGCCTGCCTCGATCATGGCGTGCTGATGCCGCGTGAACGCCTCGTCCACCATCTCCGCCATTTCCAGTTGCGCCGCGCGAAATTCGTATCCCGGATGGCACTGCGCCAGCATCCCTCCCGGCCCAAACACCTCCGCCATCGTCACCGCATCTTTCTTCTCGGTGGAACTTGCCTTCGCCATCTTTTTTGTCTTTGTCGAGGAGACTGAGCCCATGCGCAATTCCGCGATACATACTATAACCTGCACGCGCCCTGCTCAAACCGCCGTACCCACAACTCAGGTTTTCCCCTATAGGAAGGCAGCGAACTATCTGCTAGGGTATTTGTGCTCCAGCCGTCGTTTTCAGAGGGGAATCCATGGCCGAAAAATCCAGTACAACCAGGCCCGGAGTCGTCGAGAAGATCATCAAGCCCATAGTCCCCGACGAGCCAGAAAAGGCGCAGATCGCCGTCGAGGGCGCAGATCATCTCTATCGCGAAATTCGTATCGAAAACACCCTGGTCGACGAAAAAGGCAAAGAAGTAAAACTGAAGGAAGGCGCTGAGGTCGACGTCATCGTCGAAGCCGACGCTAAAGACACCACACCAAAAAAGAAAGAAAAAAACTAACCCTCCTCGCTCCATCACTCTGTAAAAGCGCTCCTCAACCTTCCTGCACTCGGAGCGTTGACTCTGATACGCACACTGCTCGTCGATGTTTCTCAGTTCTGCTTACTAGCTGGCTTGGCAATACCATCCTTGACCGCTTGCGACACTGATCCCATGCGCTTGATATACGCTGCCGTCGCCCACAAATCCTCATCCTTCGCATAGGCTCCGTTTGCGAACATCCCTGACCGCCGAATGCCGTGTTTCGCCACCCAAAAGACCTGCGCCTCTGTCAATTCCGTCCCCACCACGGGAAATTCCGGTGGCGGCGGAATTAGAGGTATACCGCGCGTCCCGAAAGGCTTGCCCGGAGATCCATGGCAACCTCCGCATGCCGCTTCATAATATTTTCCGCCCCTGATCAAGTTTTCGTCCGTCGGCACTATCGGAGTCGCCACCTCTGGCGCTTCTCGCCGAATGGACGCATGCACCCCGGCGTGCATTAGCGACGTTTCAGAACTCCACACCGGCAGGTCGCCTCTCACTTCCGCAAATCCAAACCGAATGTAGCAACAGGCTGCAATGGCCATTACCGCCAGCGTGGAAACCACACCAAGCAGGAAGTTTTTCATTTTCGTTTCTCTTTTCAGAAATGAAGGTAGGCCGAAGTACAGTTGGATGGATTCACACTCTGGCGTCCGGGTTGCACCTCACAAAACCTGGGGTCCTACTGAAACCGACCGTCATCCGAACGGTGAAGAATTACGGGAACAATCCTCTCACTAGCGTCGCTTCTGCGACGCGTCCCACCGCCAACATGTACGCACCCGTTCTCATGTGCACATGATTCTTCCGCGAAGCCTCGTACACTTCCTGGAAGGCGCGCCGCATCACCGCTTCTAGCTTCGCGTTCACTTCTTCCTCGCTCCAGAAGAAGCTCTGCAAGTCCTGCACCCACTCAAAATAGCTCGTTGTCACTCCGCCCGCATTTGCCAGCACGTCCGGCAGCACCATGATTCCCCGCTTCGCCAGTGCTTCATCCGCATGAGGCGTCGTCGGCCCATTCGCCGCTTCCGCGATAATCTTCGCCTTGATCTGATCCGCATTGTTTAGCGTGATTGCCCCTTCCAGCGCTGCAGGAATCAAAATGTCGCACTTCATCGTCAACAGATCATCATTCGAAATCCGCGACGTCCCCGGCATTCCGACCACCGTCCCCGAACGCTCCTTGTACCGCGCTGCTTTGTACGGATCGATTCCCCGGGAATTGTGCACGCCACCGCGCGAATCGCTGATCGCAATCACCTTCGCCTTTTTCTCCGTGAACAGCCGCGCCGCAATCGAACCCGCGTTTCCAAATCCCTGAATCGCCACCGTCGCGCCGCGCAAATTCATCTTCTTCACTTTGCACGCTTCTTCCACCACAAAAAGGCACCCGCGCGCCGTCGCTTCGTTCCGCCCTTGCGATCCGCCCAGGCCCACCGGCTTTCCTGTCACCGACGCAAATTCCGAATGCCCTACCGCCGCGGAATAAGTATCCATGAACCACGCCATCGTCTGCGCGTCCGTGTACACATCCGGCGCCGGAATATCCTTGTCCGGCCCGACAATCGGCAAAATTTCCGAGCAATACCGCCGCGTCATCCTCTCCAGTTCCGGCTTGCTCATGCGCTTCGCGTCGCAAATGATTCCGCCCTTCGCGCCGCCGAACGGAATATTCACCGTCGCCGTTTTCCAAGTCATCCACATCGCCAGCGCTTTCACTTCGTCCAACGTCACGTTGGGGTGGTAGCGAATCCCGCCCTTCGCAGGGCCGCGCGCCACGTTATGCTGCACGCGATAGCCCTGAAGAACTTTCACCTGTCCGTTATCCATCTTCGTCGGCACGGACACTTCCATCATCCGCTTGGGCGCGCGCAATACTTGCCGCAATCCTTGATCGAGCTTCAGGTGCTCCGCCGCAATGTCGAATTGAATCTGGGAAATCCGGAAAATATTCAGGTCTTCGCGCGGCGCAATCCGCGGTATCGCCTGGGGAACCGCCTTGGCGCTTATGGCCATTCGGTGTTTCCTCCTTACTTATGCTCCCGCTGCTAACCGGCAACCTGCGCGAAAATGCTCCCTACAATCGCGCGAACAGAAGTGCAAATTCTCTCCGCCCTGCATCAACGAATAAGCAACGTCTTCTGCGACGTACGTCCCGCAAACCGGATCGCGAAACAGCTCTTTTGCCTTTGCCATCGGCGCCCGCGGTTCAACTCGCCCGCTCACCGTTCCACTCGGCCGCACCGCCCGCTGAAACGCTTTCTTAACCACCCACGCGACCGCCGCCGTCACTACTACCCAAAAGACATATCGAAAAAACCGCTCTACGTATTTCATATTTGCCCGTTCCTGCAACTTCAACTGAGTTCTTTAGTTCTTCGTAAGTCTCGCTAGGCCGGAAGTTTATTCAACCTGCCTATAGCAGTCAATTGAAAGCGCCCAATTTCGCACATTTCCGTTCTTCCCCCGCAACTTGCTCATTTTGCGTATTTTATACTCACACCACCATTATCCTTTTTAAAATAAGCATCTTACAAGGACGGGGGCCCGAATACGTGCCCGGATATAGGGGCTTATCGCCTCTCCCAGAGGAATGGTACCCATCAGCCGGAAATTAGAGAGCAGGGCAAGGGGATGCCTCCAGAGATACTCGCGCAAGGCGATCAGGATTGGATGAGTTCGCTGAGAGTCGGCTTGCGAGGTATAAGCGAGCGCCTGCGTCAGCTAGGAGGCGAGCTACTTCGGCAGCCCCGAGAAATCTCCCTCCACCAAAGACAAGAAAAACAAACCGAATCCTAGCATCATCCGCCGCCTCGCCCTCGCCTTCTTTACCTGCGTCGAAAGTCATTTGTCATTCCATTACTCTCAGCTCTTCGCGAAGGGTCACTCCCCGTTGTAACATCCATACGGCCCGCTTTCCGCGTATTCCCTGATGAGCGCCTGAGGATTTGTGAATCGCGCGCAAGGCATTGAAAACGGTGCATCCGATTGGTCGCTGCTCGAGCGCGTCGTCCGCAAGGATGAATCCGCACTCGCCACTCTTTATGACCGATACAGCGGGCTTGTGTACGCAGAATCGATCCGCATTCTTCGCGACGCTGGAGCCGCGGAGGAAGTTCTTCAGGACCTGTTTCTTCAAATTTGGCGCACGGCGGAAAAATTCGATCCGGAGCGCGGTTCGCTCCCTGGATGGCTTCTTGTCGCCGCGCGCAATCGCTCCATTTCCCGTTTGCGTCGCCGTGACAGCCGCGCAAACGACGAATTGACGGAGACGAGCGTCGTGCTGCCTTGCAATCTCGAATCGGCTGCGGCGCAAAACCAATTGCTTGGCCGCATCAAAAAAACGCTCGGCAGTTTGCCGAACGGCCAGCGCGAAGCCATCGAGCTTGCATATTTTGAGGGAATGTCCCACAGCGAAATCGCTGGCCGCACTGGTGCGCCTTTAGGCACCGTAAAAACCTGGATTCGCACGGCGATGGATACTTTGAAACGGGAGTTGACTTGAGCGCGCAGCATCCAATTCGCGAAGAAGATCTCGAGCTTTTGGCTCTCGGTGTTATCGACGGCGAAGAATGCCAGAACCTTCGCGCGCACATCGCTTCGTGCGCGGAATGCTCGCGGAATTTCGCCGCCGCGCAGGGTCGTGTTGCGCTCTTTGCCTTCGCGGCTCCGTCGCACAATCCTTCGTCAGACGTACGCGAACGCTTGCTCAAAAAAATCCGCGCCGAAGGAATCCCCGCGAGAGAAACTCGCCCCGAGAAACTTTCGCCATCGACCACACGCCCAGCCATTCGCTGGTGGAATTCTTTCTGGATTCCTGCAACTGCAATCCTTGCCATCGCCACAGTCTTTCTCTGGGTCAACGACCGGCACATGGACGACCAGTTGCAAAAAATGCGCGAAACCGAACAGATGTTTGAGGGCGAAATGCACCACCAGCGCGAGCTCGTTTCTTTCTTCGCCGCCGGAGACACAAAAGCCGTTTCTCTCTCGCCAAAGGCAAAAAACTCTAGCGACTGGGCCCGCCTCCGCTACAATACGCGTATGGGCATGGTCTGTTATACGGGCGACCTGCCCACTCCTCCGCCCAACAAGGAGTACCAGATGTGGATTGTTCCTATAGTGGGAAGCCCCATCAGCGCCGGTGCTTTCATGCCCGCGGCGTTCAATAATGGTCACATGTGCATGGTAAAGATGCCGGAAGGCATTAGCTGCAAATCGTTTGCGATTACCCTTGAACCCATGGGCGGGATGCCGCATCCTACAGGCCCGGAAATTGTGAGCGGTAACGGCCTGTGAAACATCACAAAAAAACTATGAAGCTATTTCCTGTGCAAATCATCCAAATGTCGGCCTCCGGCGTACTCTCAGCGAAGCATGATTACCGTTGTGCAGAAATGCCGGCGGAAGCCCAGAAGCAATCCCAAAAGGGAGGAGTCATCATGAAAAAGCTGTCGAATATGCTCGGCCTAGCCGCCGCGCTGCTGTTCACCATAGGCCTGGCCTCGAACGCCAGCGCCAAGGCCCGGTCAATGACGGGCTGGATCAGTGACAGCTCCTGTGGCGCGAAGGGCATGAGCGCGGACCACAAGGACTGTGCAGTGAAGTGCGTCAAGGAAAAGGGTGCCTCGTACGTGTTTGTAAGCTCCAAGACCAAGAAGGTGTACGCGATTCAGAACCAGGACGCCGTCACGGAAGCGGATCTGGGCAGCGAAGTTACTTTGACCGGCGCCGTCAATTCCGATGGCTCGATCAAGGCGGACTCGATTACTCCAAAGTCAGGCATGTAGTTTTTTTTTAAGCCGCTGTTACCAAGGGCGCGAGCGTATCTTCACAATCTCGCGCCCTTTTTTTCTTCACAAAGAACCTAGCCAGCGGGAATACGATCGGCACCCATGAACGGCCGCAGTATTTCGGGAATAACGATGGAGCCGTCAGCTTCCTGATAATTCTCGAGGACCGCAATCCACGTGCGGCCAGTGGGAAGGCCCGAACCGTTCAACGTGTGCACAAAATCGCTCTTACCGACTTTTCCTTTGAAGCGGATGCCTGCCCGGCGCGCCTGGAATGCCTCGCAATTTGAGCAGCTGGAAATCTCCATAAACTCATTCGCCGAGGGCAACCAGACCTCGATGTCGTAGGTCTTCGACGCCGCGAATCCCATGTCGCCCGTGCAGAGCTGCATGACGCGGTAGTGCAGGCCCAGCCGCTGCAGCAAATCCTCTGCGTCGCCCACCATTTTTTCCAGCTCGTCGTAGCTCGATTCGGGACGCGTGAACTTGAACATTTCAACCTTTTGGAATTGGTGCTGGCGCTTGATGCCGCGTGTGTCTTTTCCCGCAGCGCCTGCTTCCGACCGAAAACACGCGGTCCAGGCGCAGACGTTGATCGGCAGCGAGTCCGCGTCGAGCATTTCATCGCGGTAAAGATTCGTTAATTCGGTTTCAGCCGTCGTGGTAAGCCACAAGTCCGTGTTTTCGAGATGGAACATATCGTCTGCGAATTTCGGGAGCTTGCCATCCGCAACCAGTGACGCTGTGTTCACGATGAAGGGCGGCAGGATCTCCGTATAGCCCTGTTCGCGTGTGTGAACGTCAAGAAAAAAATTCGCGAGAGCGCGTTCGAGGCGCGCCCCCGCGCCGCGATAGAGCGCGAATCGCGTCCCGGCGATTTTCACGGCGCGTTCCAAATCCAAAATTCCAAGCGACTCACCCAATTCCCAGTGCGGTTTCGGCGCGAAATCGAATTTCGGCGGCGTCCCCCACCTGCGGAGTTCAATGTTGTCTTCTGCACCGCGGCCGACCGGTACAGATTTGTGTGGAATATTTGGCACTGTGAGCATGAACGCGCGAAGCTTTTCCTCAAGCTCGGTAGCCTTCACGTCTTCTTCTTTGATTTTATCGGCGATTTGCTTCATCCGGCTTCTCAGCTCTTGTTCCCTTTGCCTTTTTTGCTGCTGAGCCTCAGTGTTCCCCTCGGCGAGGCCTGCTCCGAGGCCCAGAAGAGCAAACTCTTTACTGCCTTTGTTGCGCTCGGCCTTGAGCCGCTCGACCGAAGTAATGCGCTGGCGCCGCTCGGCGTCGAGCTGACGAAAAGCCTCCAAATCGAGCTTAGAGTTACGGTTGCGCAGCATCTGCTCGATTTCCTCGAGGTGTTCGCGGAAATATCCAAGGTCAATCATGACGGTCGCCCGCGCGAGGCGGTGTAGCAGGATACCTTACCCAAAACATTTCACCAACGCCTCCCAACTCTTGAGATTGCGCTTTTAGCCGTTTTGCCGTATTTTCTGTGGAAACATTATGGACATCTCACTCGCTATCTTTCTCGTTGTCGGCATCATTGTCGTTCTATTGGCCCTGAGCATCGTCTTGGGGTCATTCTTTACCGTCGAGACGGCTCAGGTGGCCATCGTCCAGCGCCTCGGCAAATTCGCGCGCGTAGCCGGCCCAGGATTGAACTGGAAAACTCCGTATCTCGAAGTCGTCGTTCAGCGGATGAGCATGCGGGTCCAGCAGTTCAACGTGCAGGTCGAAACGAAAACGCAAGACAACGTCTTCGTGCAGATTCCTGTTTCCATTCAATACCGCGTCATCCCCGAGGCGGTCGAGAGCGCGTACTACAAACTCTCCGATCCCGTGAAGCAGATCGAATCCATGGTCTACAACGTCGTGCTCGGCCACGTTCCGAAGATGACTCTCGATGACACTTTTCTAAATCAGGCGAATATCGCCAGCGATTTGCGCGATAGCCTGGACGCTTCCATGAAAGAGTACGGCTACGCCATTGTTCGCGTGCTGATCTCTGACATCATCCCCGATGAAAAAGTAAAAGCCGCGATGAATGACATCAATGCGGCGCAGCGCGAGCGCGAGGCCACCGTTTCGCGCGCGGAGACGAACAAGTTGCTCGCCGTGAAACAGGCCGAGGCGGAAGCAGAATCCAAGCGCCTCCAAGGAGAAGGAATCGCCAACCAGCGCAAAGCGATTATTTCCGGACTCAAGGAATCGGTCGAGGATTTTTCGAAGACAGTGCCGGGTTCGACTCCTCAGGACGTCATGCAGCTCGTCCTGATGACTCAGTATTTCGACACGCTCAAGGACATTGCGGCGAACGATCACAGCAACACGATTCTCATTCCTCACACACCCGATACGCTGACCGATCTCTTCGGCCAGTTGCGTAACGCCATCGTCACTGGCGCGGAAATCGCAAAACACTCCGGCGTGGACGGAGCCCCGATAAATTCCCTGAAGTAGCGACCCAAGGCAAAACCTAATCAAACTTTAACGATAAAACCTTCAAGTTATCCTGCAATCCCACCAAGATAACAGTCCGCCTCTGCGAAACTTGGAACATTTCGGCTACTTATTCCGTATTGGAGACAGGATGAACGCCAGCTTGTCTGGGAATCGAGTGGCGTAGGAGTGTTCGATGAACACATTTTGGCAGGATGTCCGCTACGCGCTGCGAATGCTTGTGAAGTCGCCGATGTTGACGGTGATTGTTGTTCTCACTCTCGCACTCGGCATTGGCGCGAACACCGCGATCTTCGGCATTGTGAACGGCTTCCTGCTGCGCCCCTTACCCGTGAAAGCGCCGGGGCAAATTATGTGGGTTGCCGGACAAATGGCCAACGACACCATCGGTGTCCCCACTCTTTCCTACCCTGAACTCGCCGACCTTCGCAAACAGGCTCCAGCATTCTCTGATATCTTCGCATCCGAGACAGACATTGGCGGTCTCAGTTTCGCAGGCAGAACCGAAGAATTCGTCTTTTCATATGTCACCGGAAATTACTTTACAGCTCTCGGTATTCAACCGGCCTTGGGCAGTTTCTTCATTCCTCCGCAGGGAGAGATCGGAAGCAAAGACCCCGACATCGTGTTGGGCTATTCCTATTGGCAAAAGCGCTTCGGCGGCGATCCCAACATCATCGGCAAGCAGGTGCTTTTCGATGGTGAAGACGCCACTATCGTCGGCGTTGCCCCAAAGGGTTTTCAAGGTACTCAATTTGCCGTCGACACGGAAGGCTATGTGCCGCTGAACATGATGGCAAACGCAGCTAAGTTCTGGCCCGACCGCACTGCCCGCGACTTAGCGGTCCTGGCCAGACTCAAGACAGGCATCAGTCTGAATCAGGCACAAAGCTCCGTAAGTTTGGTCGCCGCGCGCTTGGCCGAGCAATATTCCGCAACGGACAAAGGCGTCTCGTTTCGCGTGATTCCTGAACGGTTTGCGCGCCCGCAACCCTTCACGACCAACATCGTTCCTTTTATCGCCGGCTTATTTCTCGTGTTGGCGGGGCTGGTTCTGCTGCTGGCCTGCATGAACGTAGCAAATATCCTTCTCGTGCGTGCGACGGTGCGCCAGCGCGAAATGGCCATCCGCGCCGCACTGGGAGCGGGCCGCACGCGTCTGATGCGTCAGCTGCTCACCGAAAGTATGGTCCTCGCGTTCTTTGGAGGCATCGCGGGCCTGCTGCTAGGAAAGTGGTCCAGCGGAACAGTTCCGCTGCTTCTGCCGAAGACAAGAGGAATTCCGATCCACATGGATTTCAGTTTCGATTGGCGCGTTTTCCTTTACGCGCTCGCTGCCGCTCTCTTGACCGGCGTCATTATGGGACTTTGGCCGGCGCTTCGGGCCAGTCGCGCGGACGTGAACGCCGTCTTGCACGGCGAAGGTAGAAGCGACAGTGCGGGAAGCAGCAGGCACCGGCTGCGCAGCGTGCTGGTCGTCGCGCAGGTCGGCGGATCGCTCGTTCTCTTGATTGTCGCCGGACTATTCGTCCGCAGCCTGATCGGAGCGCAACGCGCTTATTTGGGATTCGATCCCGATCACGTGCTCAACGTCACGCTCGATCCAAATGAAGCCGGTTACGATGAAGCCCGCACCAACAACTTCTACAAAGAACTGGAACGAAGAGCCAGTGTTTTGCCTGGCGTCAGCAATGCAAGCTTGGCTGTCTCGGTTCCGATGGGCCTGTCATCAGCTACGAGCCACGTCTACGTAGAAGGCCGCGTTTTGCCTCCGAGCCAACAGGCCCCTCTAGTGTTCTTCAATGCTGTCGACGCGGGATATTTCGATACCATGCGCGTCCCTCTTCTCCGCGGCCGCGCCTTCACTCAAAAAAATGATGACGAAAAAGCTCCCCGCATCGCTGTTGTCAACCAGACAATGGCGCAACAACTCTGGCCAAACGAAAATCCTATCGGCAAACGCTTCAGCGTGACGGCAGCCACAGGGCCCTTCATCCAGGTCGTGGGGGTGGCAGCGGACGGAAAGTACATCTTCCTGGGATGGAGCCATCAACCCTACTACTACCTTCCCCTCGCGCAGAGCTACCAGTCCAACAGAACACTTCAGCTGCGCACCTCCGTGCCGCCGGACAGCATGATTCCGCAGGTAGAGAGTGAAATTCACGCTATCGACCCCGCTATCCCGATTTCCGACATTCGCAGCATGAAAGAATCTCTCTCTGGCGCGAATGGCTACTTCATCTTCCGTGTCGGCGCCACACTCGCTGCCTCACTGGGAATTCTGGGGCTCATCTTGGCGGTGGTTGGCGTGTACGGAGTGGTTTCTTATGCCGCCAGCCAGCGCACGCACGAAATCGGCATTCGCATGGCCCTCGGTGCAAATCGTTGGAACATCTTGTTACTTGTCTTGCGCCAAGGTTTACTGCTGGTCACGGGCGGCGTGGCTGTCGGCTTGGCTCTTGCCTGGGCGCTGACGCGTTCAATGACTACGCTGCTCATCGGCGTCAGTCCAACCGACGCCCTCACATTCGTTTCTACAACACTCCTGCTCGCCGCGATCGGTTTTTGGGCCTGTTACGCTCCGGCGCGCCGCGCCATGCGCCTCGACCCCATGCGCGCTCTGCGCCACGAATAATTCCGGCCTCATTCTTTTCAGGGCTCCGCACCGGTAAATCACCGCGCGTCTGAATGCGCTATGATGGAGAGCGCCTAAGCGCTTCGCAGAACAACGTGAAAAGAGAAATCACAACTCGATGAAGAACGGTGACGTTTACATCATCAGCGCAGTACGCACTCCCATTGGGAAATTCGGCGGAGCCTTGGCTGAATTCACCGGGCCGGATTTAGGCGTGATTGCCGTCCGCGCCGCGCTCGAACGCGCCTTTGGTGCGCCACTGCCTCCTGATCGAGATCCGGGCGTCGGCGGAAGCATTGAAGAAAGCATCTTGCGTGCGAATGGCAAATTATCCGCGCAAGAAAACGGCATTCGCTGGCACGTGGACGAACTGATCTTTGGAAACGCGCGCCCTGCCGGTGTGGGTCCGAATCCAGCGCGGCAAATCGCCTGGCGCTCAGGATTGGGCGACGATGTGCCGGCATACACGGTGAACATGGCCTGCGCTTCGGGGCTGCGCGCGATTCTGCTTGGCTGGCAGCAGATTCTCCTCGGTGAAGCCGGAATCATTGTCGCAGGCGGCGCCGAGTCCATGTCCAAAGTTCCCTATCTTGTCGAAGCGCGCTGGGGCGTAAAAATGGGCAACCAGCCACTCGTGGACGCGATGTACCGCGACGGATTTCTCTGCCCCATTTCGAAAATGATCATGGGCGAAACGGCGGAGACGCTCGCCGAGCAGTACAAGATTCCGCGCGAACAGCAGGATGAATTTGCGCTCGAAAGCCATCGCCGCGCTTTGCGCGCGCAAAATGAATGTCGCTTCCGCCGCGAAATCGCGCCCGTGGAAATCAAAGACAAAAAAGGCAACATTACGCGCATCGACAAAGACGAGCACGTGCGCGCCGATGTCACGTTGGAAAAACTTGCAAAGCTACCTTCGGTTTTCAGCAAGACCGGAACTATCAGCGCAGGAAACGCCAGCGGCATCACCGATGGCGCTTCCGCTGTGGTTCTGGCGAGCGAAGAAAAAGTGCGCGAGTTGAATTTGAAACCCGTGGCGCGAATCGTAGACGCGACTGTTGCGGCCGTCGACCCGCGCGTGATGGGCATTGGACCCGTTCCTGCCGTACGCAAGCTGCTCGCGCGCACAGGAACTAAGCTCGAAGACTACGCCGCAATTGAATTGAACGAAGCATTTGCCGCGCAGGTGCTCGCATGCGACCGCGATCTCCATTTTCCGCGCGGGCGCTTGAACCCCAACGGAGGCGCGATCGCGCTCGGCCATCCCATCGCGTGCACCGGTGCTCGCATCACCACCACTCTCCTGCACGAGTTGCGCCGCGAAGAAAATGGCGTAGCCAACCCCGCCACGACGGGCAAGCGCGGACTTGCCACGCTTTGCGTCTCTGGCGGCCTCGGTGTCGCCCTCGAAATCGAAACTGTTTGAACCTCAGATGTGGGTATCAAGGAGATCAGAATGACTCTTCGAGGAGTTGTCGGGTGCGCACTGTTCCTTTGTATTGTTTGCATGACAAGAGCCGTCGCTCAATCCGCGAATCATTAATGGAATAGGGAGGCACGCGTTCTCGACATCGCCTTTTCACCGGAGACTCCAAAAAGTCCCGAGTTCTTGAGAATGATCTTACGATTTGGCGACTCCGATACACAATTCGTCGCTGTCATCTATCCGGACAAGGAAAAATACTGGATTAGGAGAGGTGAGATCAGTCGGTATTCGTTGCCAGACGTGGAAAATGGCGGCCTTTCCCAATTAATCGACGAAATGGTCGCGCAGAATCCCCGCGTCACAGACCAAGAAATTGCGGCCCATGTAAAAGTGAACGTTAAGCGATGGCCCATTGAGCCCAACGTGCTGTATGATGCCTTGAAGAAACTGAAGAGCGTCCGGATATCGCCTGTCTTAGCGGATCGTATATGTGTCGACGCATGTCCAGAATTCGAATATTGGTATGGCGATGGGCAGGAGTCGGTGCACTACACGATTGTCGGTGATAGCAAGAACGCACCACAGGACGAACTTGTGCAGTGGATGATCAAGTTCAGGAAGCATGAATTGGAAAAACTGAATACGGGAACTGCAGAATCAAAGCAGCCCTAACGAACCTCATGCAAAAACCAGGCAGTTAAAAATCGTCGCCCGGTTGCGTTTGTAGAAATTTGAAACTTACGATTCGCGTGCGACTGTTAGATTCACCGTAGCTGTCACGTCGCGATAAAGCTTCAGCGTGATCGGATACTCGCCGACCAGCTTGATCGGATCGTTCAACTGGATTTTGCGCTTGTCAATTTCGTAGCCCTGCGCTTTGAGCGCATCAGCGATGTCACCTGAAGTCACCGAGCCAAACAGCTGGTCGTTTTCGCCGGCTTTGCGTGAGAGTTTCAGCGCGACAGTACCGAGCTGTGCGGCCTGCTGCACCGCGCTTTCGCGTTCAGTAGCTTCCTTCTTCGCGAACGCCGCGCGCATTTTCTCCAGCCGCTTCATATTGGAAGCGTTGGCCGGAATCGCCAGCTTGCGCGGCAGCAAATAATTCCGCGCGTAACCTTCCTTGACGGTCACCACCTGTCCGCGATTTCCGAGCTTCTCGACATCTTCCTGCAAAATGATTTCCATGGCTTCGTCCTCTAAGAATTTTGGCGAGCTTCCGCCGTCACAACCTACAGTTCCGACGCAAACGGCAACAGCGCGATATTTTGCGCGCGCTTGATTGCAACCGTCAGCCACCGCTGATGGCGCGCGCACGTTCCCGTGATGCGCCGGGGCAAAATCTTTCCGCGCTCCTGCACGAACGACTGGAGCATCTCCGGCTTCTTGTAATCGATCAGGTCGATCTTATCCACGCAGAAGCGGCAGACCTTCTTCTTACGAACATAATTCCGCTTGCCGCGGCGATGCGGACCACCTGGCCTGCCCCCGGGTCCTCCTGGACCGCCCGACGGCCTTCCCCCTGGCCCCCCGGATGAGTGATGCGACGGCCCACGTGGCGACGGCGCGGATGGCGCCGCTGGTGCTGATGTTTCTTCTGGCATCGATTTTCTCCCTATCCTTTTGCCGCGGCCTGCTCAGGTGCGGTGGGCGCTGGCGCACCCGGAGACGCTGGCACTGCAGCGGGCTTGCGCGGGCGGCGCGCTGCCCGGCGTTCGCGGCGCTTTGTGAATTTCTCCTGGCGCTTGATCTCTTCGTCGAGGCGAATCGTCAAGTACTTCACCACAGCGTCAGAAACCCGCAAGCGCCGCTCCAGTTCCTTGAGCAACTCGCCGTGGCTCGAACGCAGCAACAGATACACGAAAAATCCTTCGCGTAATCTTTTTACGCGATACGCCAAACGGCGAGTGCCCCACTTCTCGATTTTCTCCAGCTTGGCCTGTTTTTCATCCACGGCATGCTGAAGCGTGGCAATCAATTTGTCGATCTCCGCCTCCGGCGTATCCGGCCGGCAAATGAAGATCAGATCGTAAAGTCTTTCTTCCATATTTCCTCTTTTCCTTCGCTACGTCAGGAACTCTTTTCGCCTTCCCCGTTTTCCTCTGCCGGGTCGCGACGGTTGAAACGCGACATCGCCCGGCTTACGCCCTCGGCGACAATCATCTCGATCGCATCGGACGCCGTCACGATCATCTTTTCCGCCACTTCGCGAACGTCCTTGCCCATCGGCGCCAGATCGTAGGTTGCCAAATCCCGCACCGGAAACTCCGGTCGAATGCCCAGCCTCACTCGCAAAAACTCGTCTGTTCCCAGCGCCCCGATCACCGACTTCAGTCCGTTGTGGCCGCCGGCACTGCCTCGCTCGCGAATCCGAATCACGCCCCACGGAAACGCGATCTCATCGCTGATTACAATCGCCTCGGACGCTTCCGCTTCGTATTTCTCGAGCAAATCGCTCACCGCGTGCCCGCTCGCGTTCATAAACGTCTGCGGCTTCGCCAGCGCCACATCATGACCGGCGATTTTGCCGAGTCCCACGTAAGACTGCACCTCCGGCCGCGTGACGCGAATTCCAAAACGCTCAGCCAGACAATCGATGACCAGGAAGCCCAAGTTGTGCGGCGTCCACGCATGTTCGCGTCCGGGATTGCCAAGACCCACGATGATTCGCATCCAAGCATCCCCGCGGCGCGAATACCTCGAGCGCTCGCGTTACTTCTCCTTGCCCTTTTTTTCCTTCTCTGGCTTCTCGCCTTCGCCGGCGCCTTCTTCGCCTTCTTCAACTTCCTTCTTGCCCTTCTTGATGACTTCCGGTTCGGCTGGTGCCGCTTCCGTCGCTGCCGCAGCCGCTTCCGGCGTAGCAGCTTCTTCTTCCTTCTTAAGGACGACCACGTGAGCCAAAACGCGCTGCGGATCGGTCACCAGTTTCACCTTGTTCGGATCGATAGGCAGGTCCGCGGCGCGCAACTGCTTGCCAATGGTCAAGCCGCTGACATCCACTTTGAATTCCTCGGGAATATCCGCCGGCAGGCATTCCAGCTCGACTTCGCGCGTGACCATTTCGAAAATTCCACCTTGCAGCTTCACGCCCTCCGGCTCGCCAAACGTGTGCACCGGCACTTTCACGCGCATGCGAACGTCCATCGCAATGCGTAGTAGATCCACGTGCAACAGCGCACCACTCACCGGGTCGACTTGCCAGTCCTTGAGCATCGCGCGCTCGTCTTTGTGCCCGGCAACCTGAACGGTGAAAATCGTGTTGTGGCCCGTCTCCGAACGCAAAATGCGCGCGACCTGCCGCGCGTTCACAGTCATCGCAATCGGCTCTTTTTTTCCCCCGTACAGTACGGCAGGGACCTGCCCCGTCCGGCGCGTGCGCCGTGCAGCATGCTTGCCGCGTTCCTCGCGTGGCGCGGCTTCCACCACAAATGCTTCCATACGTCCTTCCTTTGGCTGCCCGAATTAAAATCTAAATGAACAGCTCGCTAATCGAAGTCTCTTCGTGAATCGAACGGATGCCCCGCGCCAGCAGCGGCGCTACGCTGAGCACCTTAATCTTGGGAACCCGTTTCGCCTCTTCAGTGAGCGGCACCGAATCCGTGACGATCACTTCCTTGATTGGCGATTTGCAAATGCGCTCAATCGCGGGCCCAGAAAGAATCGCGTGCGTACATCCCGCGTAAACTTCCGTCGCGCCTTCCTTAAGCAACGCCTCGGCGGTTTTCACCAGCGTACCCGCCGTGTCGATGATGTCGTCAATCACAAGCGCTGGACGGCCTTTCACGTCGCCGATCAGGTGCATCACCTCGCTAACGTTCACATCGATACGTCGCTTGTCGACGATAGCCAGCGGCGCATCCATTCTCTTGGCGAAGAATCGAGCTCGCTCCACGCCGCCAGCGTCTGGCGAAACCACCGTCGCCTTGCGAATGCCATTGCTCTGAAAATATTCAACGAGCACCGGCGCAGCAAACAGGTGATCCACCGGCACATTGAAATAGCCTTGAATTTGCGGCGCGTGCAAATCCAGCGTCAACGCGCGGCTCGCTCCAGCAGTCTCAAGCAAATCCGCCACCAGCTTCGCGGAAATCGGCACGCGCGGGCGGTCTTTGCGATCCTGCCGCGCGTAGGCGTAATAAGGAATCACGGCTGTCACGCGCCACGCAGAGGCGCGCTTGAAAGCATCAATCATCAGCAGCAGTTCCATCAGGTGGGAATCCACCGGTTGGCTGCACGCCTGCACGACAAACACATCCGCGCCGCGCACGTTTTCGAGGATCTGAAAACGCGTCTCTCCGTCGCTGAACTGCCCGCGCTCCGCCTTTCCGCGAGGCACGCTCAGATACTTGCAAATCGTCTCGCAGAGCGCAGGATTCGCACTCCCGCTGAAAATTTTCAGCTTATCGTCCGCCAAAATCGTCCTCGTTTGCGATTTACCGCGCGAGCATAGCCCGTCGGTACGAATCTCGTGAGAGAGTCCGCGCTACAAAAACCTGGTCGTCCGGAAACGCCCGAGCGGCTCGGCGCGCCTGCGCTGGGTTTCGGAAAAATCCGAACACCGCCGACCCGCTACCCGCCAGCGCGGCTTCCGCGGCTCCTTCCTGGAGCAATCGCCGCTTGATTTGACGCAAGCGAAGATGACGGCTGAACACGGCAGCCTCGAAATCATTCACGAGGGTGCCGCTCTGCCGGCTCCAGCACAGAGCGCAGAAACTCCACATTTTAGGGGTTGCCAAAGAAGTTGTCAATTGCTCATCGAGCCAGGAATAGGCGTCTTTGGTGCTCACGCCGATGCTACGGGGGGACACAACGAGGAGCGTCCGCGAAGGAAGATCCGGGAGCGGATAAATCTCGTCGCCACGATGCACTCCCAGAGCCCGGCCGCCAAGAAGAAAAAACGGTACATCCGCGCCCAGCGACGACGCAATCTCGAGCAAGCGCGCTTGCGGCAATTCTCTCCGCATCAGGCGCAGCACCCCAACCAACGCTGCCGCTGCGTCGCTCGAGCCACCGCCCAACCCGCGTGCGATCGGTACTCGTTTCGTCAGCCGCGCATGAAATCCTTGCCGCAAACGCAGCTCGCTCCTGAGCGCCTCAATGGCGCGCCACACCAAATTACTGGAGTCGGCCGACAGAGCGACGGCCTCTTTCTCCGCCACAATCTCGAGCGCGATCTCGCGCGAACGCAATAATGTCAGCTCAAGCGAATCATGAAGCGAAATGGACTGAAAAACGGTGCGCAGCTCGTGATAACCGTCGGGGAGTTTGCCGATAACGTGCAGCGACAGATTTACTTTGGCAAACGCCCGCAGCCGAATCGATTTGTTCATGCGGTGGGAACTAATAAAGGCCGCTCGGAATGCGTTGCGCGACGCGATGTTTTAAATTTTTCAGCTTGTTCTGCAGCTCATCCACTTTCGCTGGCTGATAATCAGCAGGCAGCGCCTTTTGCCAGCAAGTTAAAGCGCGTTCCCAGATCTGTTCCGCCCGGTCGGATTGCCCCATTTTGGCGTACACATCTCCCAGGTGACCCAAAATCGTCGGATCGCTCGAATCGTGCGAGATCGCCTGCTGCAAGTATTGCTGAGCCTCTGGAAGATTGCCCTGCTTGAAATACGCCCATCCGAGACTGTCCAGATAAGCGCCATTCGTGGGGTCCTGCATCACGGCGCTGTGTATCATGGAAACTGCTTCATCCAGGCGCACGCCGCGGTCCACCAGCATATAGCCGTAATCATTCAAAACCTCCGCGTCGTGCGGATTCACGGCCAGAGACTTGCGGAACATGTCCTCCGCTTGGTCATAGTGCTTCTGATCGTCGTAAATCGATCCCAGCAAAAGCCATGCGCTTTCTTTGTCTGTAGAATCGTGAGAAAGATCAAGCGCGGAGTTCGCGTCCCGCTCCGCGTCGGAATAGCGTTTGCCCCGGTCTTCCACTTGCGCGAGTTCAATGTAAGTCTCGCGATCGAGCTGGCCATTGCTGCGGAGTCCGCGCAGCACTTTCGTAGCTTCGTCCACTTGGCTGTTATCGCCTAGCAGCATCGCGTATTCCACGGCAAGACGCGCATCACCGGCATCCGCGGCACGCGCCTTTTGTGCTTCAGCGAGCGCATGCTGAATGTCCCCGCTCGCTCGATACGTATCAATCAGCAGCAACTCGCCTTGCTTCTTGCTGTTTGGACTGAGCTGCTCCATCTCTTGAAACGTGCGCTCCGCCGAAGCGTAATCTCCAGCGCTTCGATGCGCCATCCCAAGCTGTTCATAAAGAATCGAAAGCGCGCTCGGAACCGGCTGCCCCGCATCATGCTGCGCTTTCACTCCCGCGATCGCATCCGAAAGCACTTCAATCGCATCCTTGTACCGCGCCTGAGCTTCATAAAGCAGCGCTTCGTTGTAAAGCACTTCCAAATCTCCCGGCGCGTATTTCTTCGCCTGCATGAGCGCCGCTTCCGATTTATCCAGCTGGTTCATGTGCCGGTAAATTTGCGAAATGCGCAAATAGTCCTGCGCATTTTCCGGTTCCATCCGCGAAAGCTTCTGGAACTGTTCGAGAGATCCTTGATAATCGCCGTTGGCCAGCATCGCATTCGCCAATCCCCGGCGATGGTTCGCCTCTTCCGGGTCCAGGGCCACCGCACGCGCAAACGCGGCTTGAGCCTTGGCGTTGTCGTTCGTCTTCGAATATGCGTTGCCCAGAAGATCGTACAGCGCTGGATTGTCCGTTGCGCTCGCTGCATTCCGCAGTAGTGCGATTGCATCCTGCGGACGGCCTTCCTCAAGGTAAAGCTGACTCAATTGTTCAAGCGCACCTTCGTTGTCCGGCGAATGGCTCAGTATGCCGCGCAACTGTTCTTCCGCGCGCTGCGGCTGATTCTGAAAACCATAAAGCCGTGCAAGCCACAGTTGCGATTCAACGTCCGTGGAGTCCAACCGCTGCACCGCCTGTAATTGCGTCACGGCTGAAGCAATCGTTTCTTTTTGGGTATTGTTATCCGTAGCGTCTGCGAGTTGGTGAACGTAAATCCGCGCCAGCAACCGATGCGCCGCCAGGTTGTCCAGATCCTGTTGCAGCGCGGAATTCGCCAGGCGAATCGCTTCGGTAAGCCGTTGCGACTCCGCATAAACCTCGGCCATGCGCGTCGTGATCGCCGGATCCGCATCCAGCGCAAGCGCCTTCTTGTAGTAGTCGATCGCCTGGTCAGCGTCTCCCGCCTTGCCAGAGGACTCATACTGCCGTTCGGCCAAAGCGCCCAGCATGAAATCCGAATATGCTTCGCCGCGTTTCGCCTGATCGTCCTGCGAATAAATTGAAGAACCTGCCGGGGCTGTGGTCGAACCGGACGGGCGTGGAGCATTCTGTGCTGCGGCAACTCCCGCACATAACGCAATTTCAATAATGATTGCTGCGAAACGGGTCCTCATGCGCGCGCTCCCCCGGCTACACTGTCAATTATTGTACAGGCTGCGAGGCGCGTCAAAGCGTTCCTCGCCAGCGATTCCATTTGACTCAATCATTTGGATGCGTGTACGCGCGCCGAGGGCTAGTGGCGAAAGTGGCGCACGCCGGTGAAAACCATCGCCAAGCCCAGACGATTGGCTGCCGCAATCACTTCATTATCTCGAACCGAGCCTCCCGGTTGGATCACGGCTGCAGCTCCAGCTTTCGCTGCTTCTTCCACTCCGTCAGCGAACGGGAAAAACGCATCCGAGGCGACCACGCTTCCCCCGAGCGGCAGTTGCGCCTTCATCACCGCGATCTTCACTGAGTCAACGCGCGACATCTGTCCCGCGCCAATCCCGAGCGCCTGCCCTACCCGCGCAAAAACAATCGCGTTCGATTTGACGTGCTTGCAAACAATCCACGCAAAACGCATCGCCCGCCGCTCCGCCTCGGTAGGCTGGCGATTAGTGACCGCCTTCCATTCTGATTCCGCGACCGACCGATAGTCCGGCTCCTGCACCAACATAGCGCCGCTGATCCGCTTGAGTTCCATCTCCGCCGACACCGCGGCCGCAGGCATTTCGAGCAATCGCAAGTTCTTCTTCGCAGAGAATTTCTCCAACGCGGATTTTTCGTACCCCGGCGCCGCGATGCATTCCACAAAAAGCTTCTCCAGCTCCACAGCAGTCGCCTCATCGACTACGCGATTGATCGCGATCACTCCGCCAAACGCCGAAACCGGATCGCACGCAAGCGCCTGACGATAAGCCTCTGCCAGCGACACGTTCTCCGCCGCTCCGCACGGATTGTTGTGCTTGATAATCGCCACGGCAGGCGATGCAAATTCGCACGCAAGCGACCACGCCGCATCAAGGTCCACAAGATTGTTGTACGAAAGCTCTTTACCCTGAAGCTGCCGCGCCGCTGCAAATCCCATACGCGCGCGTCCCGCGGGAGCGTACAACGCCGCTTGCTGATGCGGATTCTCGCCATACCTCATCGTTTGCTGGCGCTCGAAATCGAAGTGCAAACGCAGCGGCAGCATTTCGCCAACCTGTGCAATCTCCAGGTGCTTATCCGCAGAAAGTCGCTCAAGCTGCGTGGCAATCAATCCGTCGTAGCGCGCCGTGAGAGCAAACGCCTTTCGCGCAAGATCGAGCCGCGTCGCCAGGTGAATTTCGCGCGCCGATTCGAGCTGTTCCAGCAACGCAGGATAATCCGCCGGATCCGTCACTACCGCGACGCTCTCGAAATTCTTCGCCGCTGAACGCACCATCGTCGGCCCGCCAATGTCGATGTTCTCGATCAATTCTTCCGCCGTCACGCCGGGCTTGCTCGCCGTCGCCGAAAACGGATAAAGATTCACAACCACCATATCAATCGGCGAAATTCCATGAGTCGCCGTCTCCTTCCGATCATCGGCGTTTCCGCGTCGAAAAAGAATTCCGCCATGCACTTTGGGATGCAGCGTTTTCACGCGTCCACCAAGCATTTCCGGAGAACCCGTAAGCTCGGCGACGTCGCGAACCGTAATGCCAGCGTCGCGCAGAAATCGCGCCGTCCCGCCCGTGGACACAATCTCAACGCCCAGCTTCGCCAAACGTCCCGCAAATTCTGCCAGCCCGGTCTTGTCGTACACACTGATGAGCGCGCGTTCAACCGCCACAGCCACCTCCGCAGTAAAAAAGGCATTCTAGTGTATGCGCTCGCGCCGCGATGGGGAAGGAAAAGAAACGGTTGGCCAGAGTCAGTTTGAATTTTCCAGGCTAATTGTCCGCATAGTAGCCGTCGCGGGCTTGCACGCTCAGATATTTCTTCTTCATGGTGAGAGCAATCTTGTGAAAGCCAGGGCCCGTAGTGGAATGGTCCGGCGTGTAACCCAGCGCATACTGATTTCTCAACTCGTCTTCGATCTGAGCAAACACCTTATCGATGGGCAGCTTTTTGGAAACTTCAAATAGCTGCCCGCCGGTCTCGCTCGAAATCCGCTTCAGAATGTCTTTGCCGTTCGTCCGCGATTCCTGCGGATAGTGATTCCCTCCTCCGCCTCTGCCACCCGGCCATCCGCCGCCTCCGCCAGGCCATCCGCCACCGCGACCGCCGCTCCAGCCGCCATGATGACCAGAACCGTTATTCGATTCGTGATCGGCGAAGTAAATGCAATACACCGCCGTGTCCGCGTGCTGCGCCGCTTCAATCGCGCTTGCTAGCGTTTCTTTGCTTCCGCGGTCCACTCCATCCGACAAAACGAAAACGGCTTTGCGCCCCTGCTGTTTCTTCATTTCGTCATTCGACGCCAGGTAGATCGCGTCATAGAGCAGCGTCCCTCCGCCGCTCTGGTCGTGGTCGTGCTGGCGTCCGCCGCTGCTGCTAGTCGGCACATTCTCATCGGGATCGGAAGTGTCGCCGCCATCATTCCCACTGCCCGTGCCGCTGTCGCCGCCATTGCCGTTGCTGAACTGCGGCTGCGGCGTCTGCAACTGCTGCAGCGAGGCGTTCAGCTTCGGCCGCGAACCGGTCAAGTCCTGCAGCAGCTCGACCTCGTGGTCGAAATGAATCACAAACGCCTCGTCCTTCTCGCGCAGCATCTGATCCAGGAATTTCGAACTCGCGTCGCGCTCGGTATCGAGTTCGTTACGCTGACTGAGACTTGTATCCACCAGCAACCCCAGCGTGAACGGAAGATCGCTCTGGCTCATAAAATGCGTAATGCTCTCCGGACGTCCATCTTCTTCGAGCGAAAAGTCTTGCTGCGTCAGTCCGGCCACGACTTCGCCCTTTTTATCGCGCACCGCAACGTATAGATATACGAGCTTCGCTTCAACGTTTATCTTCGGTGTCGACTGGGGTCGGGCAGGTTGCGCTAGCGCAACTTTCGGCGGAGGCGGAATGATCGGCCCCGGCGGAGATTGCGCGCGTGTAATTCCGCACGCGAAAACAAACGCACTAATCAAGCTGAATGCGAGCCATCGCCCTCGCGGCAAGAGCCGCTTTCGCGGTTCAGCGTTGCAACGCGCAGCATTATCCCTGGGCATGATGTACTACACGGATTCACGTTACTCAGGAGAGGTTGTCCCCGCTCGGTTACGCGCTCACTCGCGCCTTGAGCTTCACGCGTCCGCCTTCCATACTGACCGTGTATTCGACCTGCGACGCTGGCTTCTTGGACTTGAGCTGCTTCGTCTTCTCGCGCACGAACTTGCTGAACTCCTCAAAACTGGGCGTGCCGCCCTTTTCTCCGGCGTCGCTGCGCGCTTCCACCAGTTTGCGATACAGCTGGTCAATTTTCTCGCCTTCCCGTTCTGGATCCGAAAAATTCATCGTGAACGCGCCACCGTTCGCCGTCGGAAGTGCGGCTGCAGCAGCGGCCTTTGCACGCTCCGCCTCGATGGCTTTTGCCGCCGCGCCAAAGTGCCGGTGAGTAGTGCCTTCTTCGCGCTCTTTCAGCTTCTTCCGCCAGATTTCACAGTACTTCGCAAACGTCTGCGAAAGATTCGTATACCGGAACCGCTGTGCGTAATTCATTTCCCCGCCCCGGTCGCCGTACCGCTTCATTAGCGACTCGACGCGCCACTGCGTATCCGCCGGTGGTCGTTTGCGGCCGCCGCCGAAGTACTGCTCATATTCGATTTTCAGAGTGCGAATATCTTTTTCGATCTGTGAGAGATCTTCGTCGATTGTCGGCATAGTCTCCGCTATCGCGGAAAGAGAAAGGGGGCTTCTCAATTATGGTACGGGCCGCTAAATTTCGGGTCAATGATGCCGTCAGGAATGAGTGTCGGAAAGGTATTCACGCTGCGAGGTTATGTGGCCGGTCAGTTTGAATTTTCATGATCGTGCCCCCAAAGAGTCAAAATTCAAATAACCCGCTGGCATCACCGAAAGTTGCACGCACTGGGGCCGTATGCTGAAATAGCACCGTTGTGGCTACCAGTCCCGACAAAAAGCTCCCCACGCGAAAAGAGCAAGCCTCGCTCCTTCGCCAGATTCCGTCCGTCGACGAAATCCTGAATGCTCCGCAGACCGCCAGCCTGATTCAGTCGGCCGGGCGAACCATGGCCGTTGCAGCCATTCGCGAAGTCTTGACCGACTTGCGCACCACCGCAAAGAACGGCGCCGCCCCATCAGTGCTCCCTCCCGACGAAATTCACGCCGCAATCGCGAGCAAAATCGAAGCAAAGCTCACTCCATCCCTGCGTCCGCTCATCAACGCTACCGGCGTCGTGCTCCACACGAACCTCGGCCGCGCGCCACTGAGCAAACAAGCAGCTGAACGCATCGCCGCCACCGCCACTCGATACTCAAACCTGGAATATGACGTTTCCGCTGGCGAACGCGGCAAGCGCGACGCGCACACCAGCCGCGCACTCGCCGAACTCACCGGAGCAGAAGCCGCCATCGTCGTGAACAACAACGCCGCTGCCGTTTTCCTCGTCCTGAACACTTTCGCAAATGGCGCCGAAGTGATCGTCTCGCGTGGCGAACTCATTGAAATTGGCGACGGTTTTCGCATCCCGGAAATCATGGCCTCGAGCGGCGCGCGCCTCCGCGAAGTCGGCACCACCAATCGTACGCGCATCGCCGACTACGAGCGCGCCATCAGCAAAGAAACGCGCCTGCTTCTTCGCGTGCATCCTTCGAATTTCAAAATCGTCGGATTCACCAAGCGCCCCGAACTCGAGGAATTGACCGCGCTCGGCCGCAAAAAACACATTCCCGTTTTCGAAGACCTCGGCTCAGGCTGCTTGACCGATCTCACAAATACAGGCGCTGGCGAGCCCGTCGTCCGAGCGAGTTTCGCCGCGGGAGTCGACTTGGTCGCGTTCAGCGGAGACAAACTGCTCGGCGGCCCGCAGGCTGGCATCATCGCCAGCAAACAAAAACTTGTCGAGCGCGTCCGCCGCAATCCGCTCTTCCGCGCGTTGCGCGTTGACAAACTCACCATCGCGGCGCTCGAAGCTACCCTCGGCGACTATCAGCGCGGAGCCCTCGACGAAATTCCCGCGCTGCGCATGATTCGCATGACCGCCGAAGAACTCGATCGCCGCGCGCGCGCGTTCGCTGAAAAGTTGCGTAACAAACTGCCCGAAGGCGCGAGCCTCGAAGTCTGCGCAGGCTTTTCCGTTATCGGCGGCGGCTCAACTCCCGATCAGAAGCTCCCGACCGCGCTCATCGCCATTCGCAGCGCGCGCCATTCCGCCGCAGAAATCGAAGAACGCCTCCGCAAACCATCCGTCGGCGCGCCAGTCATCGCCCGCGTCGAAAAGAAAACCCTGCTCCTCGATTTGCATACAGTTTTTGAAGAAGAAGAGCCCTCCCTCGCCGCCGCCCTCGCCGCCGCCTTGAAACCCACTTCATAAACACAGCTCTGGAGTCGGAGCTTGCTCGCCAGTGCCTTCGCGTTTTTTATTGTTGTCATTCCGAGCCCGTTCGCCTGCCATTGGCGAACGGTGGGAGGAATCTGCTGTTAAGCCTCGGCCCTTGAAAGAAACGGAGTAATTTCGCCCATGCGTTACAGCTATTTCACAACGCAGTTTAGGGGGGTCGGAGCCTGCCTGCCGCAGGCGGGCTTTAGCTCCGACATAAAGCGAGAGTTGAGGTTGGGGCTTTAGCCCCTGAAGCAACGTCCTTCGCTTTCTTTGTAAGTATTTGTCACACCCACCTGCCGCGTATTCACAGGTGATTGATGCAGCTCGCCACGCACGCCGCGCCGAACCCGTTATCAATATTCACCACGCTGATGTTCGACGCGCAACTATTCAGCATCGCCAGCAGCCCCGCCAATCCCGAAAAACTCGCGCCATAGCCCGTGCTCGTCGGCACCGCAATCACTGGGACGCTCACCAGCCCCGCCACCACGCTCGGCAGCGCACCTTCCATTCCCGCCGCGCAAATAATCACGCGCGCCGAAGTAATCTTCTCGCGATGCGCCAGCAGCCTGTGCAGTCCCGCCACTCCCACGTCATACAGCGCCTCGGCGTGATTCCCCAGCATTTCCGCCGTCACCAGCGCTTCTTCCGCCACCGGAATATCGCTCGTCCCCGCCGTCACGATCAGAATCAGCCCTTTCCCCGTCGGCTCTTTGTGCCGCTGAATCGTGATCGCGCCCGAAAGCTCGTGGAATTTCGCGCCGCGCGCCACTCGCCGCACCAGCGCGTACACTTTCGCGTCCGCGCGCGTGATCAAAATGTTGTGCGAAGACTTCGCGCGCACCATCCCGCGAACAATCTCCGCCACGTGCTTCGGCGCTTTCCCGCGCGCAAAAATCACTTCCGGATATCCCTGCCGCAGCGCGCGGTGATGGTCAATCTTCGCGAATCCCAAATCCTCAAACGGCAGCTTCTTCAGCCGCTCGACCGCTTCGTCGCACGAGACGCGCCCCTTTTGCAGCGCCTCCACCAACCCGCGTATGTCTTCTGCATTCATGAATGCGCAGGGCTCTTTGAAAATTCTAGCATTCGACCGGGCCGTCCTTTCGATTGAATCAATTGGTACGTCTTCTTTGTGAAGATACGAACGTCATAAGCACACCAAAACCCAGCATGCCCAAACCGAAGGTCGAGACAGCAACCATTCCCGGTACGTTGCGGCACTCTCCTCGAAGGATCAGCCACGCAATTGTCTGGCCTGCTCCTACACCAGTAAACAATCCCAATCCGAAGAATCTGTCTATCTTCATGGATTTCTCCTTTAGTACATTCCGCGTCGGTCTCTGCGCTCAAATCGCGAACCCGCATTCTAGCATTTTGAGCCTGCGCAAATGGAATAGGCAGCCAGCTTCTTGCCTCAATCCGAGCCCTCGCGCACCGGCGTGTCTCAACAGCATGGTATAGTTTCCGCGTATGCGAAGAGGCCCAGCCCTGACAATATTACTGGTCGTGTGCTGCGTAGTTTCGACGTTTGCCCAAAAGGCTCCTCGACCCACGGGCTCGATAAGTGCGGCAGAAATCTTGGACAAGCACATAGCAGCCACCGGCGGCCTCGATGCTTGGCGAGCATTGCAAACAGTTGACGCCCATGGGACCTTCGCTGTTCCTCCTCTCAATAATAGTGGTGACTTTGACTTCTATTACAAAGCACCTGCAAGTGATGCCTTTCAGTTTTTCATGACAAGTCATGGTCAAACCTCTATTGGTCACAATGAAGGAACATCCTTTTCCCATCGTGACGTTCAGGTGCCGCGCGCAATCAATGGGATCACCATGGATATCTGGGAAGCAGACTGGCTCGCCCTGACCGAATCAGAATTCAAGCAGCATTACACGCAAATTGAACTGCTGGGATTAACCACGGTTGACGGTCAGTGGGCTTACGCACTGCTGTTCACGCCTAAAGTCGGAGACCGACAACGCCGTTATTACGATTGCCAGAGTTTCCTCCTGGTCCGCATGGATTTGGCGCAACGGAGACCCACGCAGAAAGACGGCCCTCAAGAGGCCTACGAAGTCGATACCTACTACTCCGATTACCGGGATTCCGGAGGGATCAAGTTCCCAAGGTACATCAGGGCGACTTCTCCCCGAGGAAGTTTGGCGTTGGATATACATAGCTTACACACGAACCGTCCTGTAAATGATTCCATCTTTCGGAAGCAATAACTTGCCCCCAACCGAATCCAAGACCATCACCGTAGGCATCACCGGCGCGAGCGGCGCAGTTTACGCGCAAGCAATCCTCCGCGCCCTCGACGCCGACCCGCGCGTCGCGCGCGTCTACGTCATCGCCACCGACGCCGGCTTGCGCCTCATCTCCACTGAACTCGGCATCGTCGCGCCCGACGCAAAGAAACTCGCCTCGCTCCTCACCGGAACCGCCGCCAGGAAATTCGAATGCCTGCCCAACAAAGACATCGGTGCATCCATCGCCTCCGGCAGCGCCGCCGTCGACGCCATGGTCGTGATTCCCTGTTCCGCCGGAGCTCTCGGCGCCATCGCCTACGGCATCAGCAACGACCTCCTCGCGCGCGCCGCCGATGTCTGCCTGAAAGAACGCCGCACTCTCGTCCTCTGCCTCCGCGAAACACCGCTCAACCGCATCCACCTCGAAAACATGCTGCGCGTTCACGACGCCGGCGCCGTCGTCATGCCTGCGATTCCTGCGTTTTATTACGCGCCAAAATCCATCGACGAAATAGTCGAGCAGTTCGTCTATCGCGTCCTCTCCCATCTAGGCTTACCTCAAAATGACCAATTCCGCTGGTCTGGTGGCGCGAAGAGCAGCGCACCCAATACGAAGCGGGGTACCTAAGAATGACGCGCGGCCGCATCTCCACCGTGCTCGAAATGATCAAGTTCGAGCACTCCGTCTTCGCGCTCCCCTTCGCCCTTGTCGGCGCCCTTCTCGCCGAGCGCGCCGGACGCGCCGCCTGGCCCCCGCCACGCACCATCGCCTGGCAACTCGCGTGGATCATCGTCGCCATGGTTGGCGCGCGCTCCGCCGCCATGACCATGAACCGCATCGCCGACCTGCGCTACGACGCCGCAAATCCTCGCACGCAAAATCGCGCGCTGCCCAAAGGCCTGCTCTCTCTGCGTTTCGCCTGGGCCTTCACGCTCATCTCCGCCGCCGTGCTCGTCATCGCCGCCTGGCAACTCAACCGCCTCGCACTCGAACTCTCCCCCATCGCCATCGCCATCCTCTTCCTTTATTCCTACACCAAGCGCTTCACCGCCTGGTCGCACATCGTCCTCGGATTCTGCCTCGGCATCTCTCCCGCCGCCGCATGGATCGCCGTCCGCGGCTCGCTCGACGCGCGCATGCTCATCCTCTGTGCCGCCGTCACGCTCTGGGTCGGAGGCTTCGACGTCCTCTACGCCTGCCAGGACGTCGAATTCGACAAGCAGGCCGGCCTCTACTCCATCCCCAAACGCTTCGGAGTGGCCGGCGCTCTCGGCATCGCGCGCATCATGCACGTCATGATGGTCCTGCTCCTCGGATGGCTCGCCTGGAGCTTCAGCCTCGCGTGGCCCGCATGGGCCGGAATCGTCGTCGTCGCGCTCCTCCTCGCCTACGAGCATTCGCTTGTCAAACCCAACGACCTCACCAAAATCAATGCTGCGTTTTTCACCATCAACGGCTATATTAGTTTGTTGTTCCTGATTTTCTGGGGCGCCGCGACTTTTTTGACCGCGTTCTAATGCGTGCGGCAAAGGACTACAACTGGCTGATGTTGATTTGTTTTCGCCTTATCTTCGCTATGGCATGATTCCCTCCCCTGAGGAGGACGCAAATGATTGAGAGACGCGCACAAGATAACCTAGAGTGGCACCTACAGGACTCACTCTCTCTTCCCGCCAGCCATCCGGCGCATCTCGACCTGCATGAGTACGTTCTGCTCTTGGCCCTTTTGCGTCAAACCGGGGGCGATGGCTGGGCGCGCGAGAATGGACGCCAAGGGTTGCGTCAATCCGTAATCGCCGCGCACTGTGGGCGCTCCATTTCCCGGACAAGGCATCTGGTCGCCGCGCTGCAGAAACGGTGCGTGATCGAGGCGCGTGGCACGGTTGGCGAAGCAGCTGAATATCAGATCCTGCCGAAAGAGCGCTGGCTGCCGCCCAAGGCGGCTTCCAAAAAGGTAATTCCTTTCCGGGTTAGGGAAGAGCAGTAAGGATCTAGATTCAATGGACACGCAACCGCACATCACCGACAAACGTCTTGACCCCATCGCTAAGAAAATCCTCGCCGGCGAACGCCTCTCCGCCGCCGACGGCCTCGCGCTCTACGCTTCCGGCGATCTGCTCACCATCGGCTGGCTCGCCAATCACGCCCGCGAAAAGCGCCACGGCAACATCTGCTACTTCAACGTCAACCGGCACATCAATCCCACCAACGTCTGCGGCGCGCATTGCAAACTCTGCGCCTTTGGCCGCGACAAGAATGTCACCGGCGCTTACACCTACTCCCTCGACGAAATCTGGCACCGCGCCGGACAGGGCGTCTCCGAAGGAGCCACCGAATTTCACATCGTCGGCGGCCTGCATCCCGATCTCCCCTTCGATTTTTATCTCGACATGATTCGCGGCCTCAAACAACGCTTCCCGCAAGTCCATCTCAAAGCCTTCACCATGGTCGAAGTCGGATTCTACTCGCGCATCTCCAAGCTCTCGATTCGCGACACGCTTCTCGCCATGAAGGACGCCGGAGTTGACTCCCTCCCCGGCGGCGGCGCAGAAATCTTCAACCCTCGCGTGCGCAAAATCATCTGCGACCACAAAACCAGCGGCCGCATGTGGCTCGATATCGCCCGCACC
>Ga0126371_10000045_pt1 | contig 81760 bp, 70 predicted proteins | sample PanSoiMetaPlot_4_FD_110145 | JGI IMG/M metagenome (GOLD analysis project Ga0126371, IMG submission 110145) | Tropical forest soil microbial communities from Panama - MetaG Plot_4 | ecosystem: Environmental > Terrestrial > Soil > Tropical forest > Bulk soil | place: Panama | collected 2016-02-17
CGTGTCTTCCGCCCGGATGGCATATCCGTCGCGAGTGGCGCGCGGAAAGGGAGGAAGGTCGCGATCCGCAACGACCTCCTCTGCTAAGAAGCGATCCAGCGAACTGAGAAGTGATACCCGTTCACTGCGAGGCCGCTGACGCAGCAACTCTGCCTCGGCGTGCACACACCTTTGCGCTTCTTCGAAACTCAGGACCTTCTCAATTCGGATACGTGCTTGGTTCGCTGGCATCAATCAAAAAGGGCGGCCATGCGGCCGCCCGGAACATTGTAGGCGTTGTGACTACTTCTTCGTGGACTTAAAGCCGGTGGACACTTTGGCGCCAAGAGTTTCGAGCATCTGCTTTGCACCATCGGCATAAGGACCGGTGGGTTGCAGCTCAAGATACTTGTTGAAGTCCTCCTCCGTCCCCGGCGGTGCAACCATCTTTCCCTGCTTGTCAACCGTTGCTTTTTGCAGAGAGTTGATAGCGCGCTGGTAGTACGCATCGGCATGGGTGGGGTCGGCCTGGATCGACTTGGTGAAGGCAGCGTTGGCTTCGTCCGGCTTATTGACGTTCGTCAACACCGCGCCTTCGTTGTAATAGAACTGCGAAGCGCGCGTCGGATCCTGCTCTGCAGCCTTGTTATAAGCCTCAACCGACTCTGGAATCTTGTTCGTTCGGGCGTAGGCCTGTCCGAGGTTGTTGTAGTAGGACGCCATCATCTGCTTGCTGTTGGGGCGCGTCGATGTTGCACCAATTTGAACCGCCTTGTTGTAGGCATCGATCGCCTCGGGATACTTCTTGGCGCCAAGCAAAGCGTCCCCATAAACGCCGTACACCTGGTCGTGCTGACCATTGTCAGCCTCGGCTGCTTGTTGCATTACCTGGACTGCGCCATCGAAATTCTTGGCGTTCATGTCCGCCTGCGCTTCCTTGAGCTGATTGTTGAGATTGCCGATCTTTGCGTTCTCCTTCAGGATCTCGGCATTTTTCTTGTTGATCTCTTCAATCTGCTTCTTCTGCTCTTCCGTCAGCTTCGGTTGCGTTTCCTGCTTTCCAGTTGGTGGGGGAGCCTGAGCAGCCTCCTGTCCTGCGGAAGCGGGAGTGAGATCCATGTCAAGCTGGTTCACTTCCACGTTCAGCGAAACCTGGAACTTGGTGCTGTATAGGAGCTTGCCGTCTTTAGTTACGGTCACTTCGTACTTGCCGGGAGAGACTCCGATGCTGAAGAACTCGCCCTTTTTGTCGGTCTTGAGGTTGTACTTGCGGCCGGTCTCGGAATCTTTAAGTTGCACGGCCACACCGGGCATGCCGCCATTCGCGTCTTTTACCGAGCCCTTTATAGTGGCGGTCTGCGCCATCGCACTGATTGCGCTAAGCAACACGAAGACGAAAGCAATGGCGCCTGTTTTTAGTTTCATATGTCCTCCCCACCCATCGATAACAGCATCTCTGGCACAGCGCCGTGACTCTAGTCGCGCTGGTCCCTGAGAGAAAAGGTAAATCCAACGCCGTACCCGCTTCAAGGGCAGGCTAGAATCGGGTCATCGGGTGAAGCTTCGAGGTTTTCGATTCTCTGATTACTCACTCCGATTTCTTTCAGACTCCCTTCATCATAGGTTCCCAGATGAACTTGTGAATCTGCAGACCGAGGCGAACGTTGAGGCCGTCGGCGAGGATCCACTCCACGAGTTCTCTCGGATCGAGGAGGCAATTGCTCGCGTCTCGCTCAGGACCGGCGTTCTTGCGAAACGCAGGAGAGAAGAGAACATCTCCTACGCGTAATTCCAACCCATATTCACGGACAAAGCCGCGTGCGAACTCATAGTCTCCACGGTCGGCAATCACAAACTTGGCTTCATCATTGCAGGTCAGCGCATCGAGATTCTCCAGCCGGAAGCTTCCTCCCTCTCCAGAGGCAGGACACTTTACGTCTACGATCTTGTGGACCGATTTGGGAACGTTAGCCAGTGGGCGCTCGCCGCTGGTCTCAATCAGCACCGCGTAGCCCTCCACAAGGAGTCTGTCCATCAAGGGCACAACCTCACGCTCCTGGAGCATGGGTTCGCCTCCGGTGATTTCCACCAGCTTCACAGGAGCAAGTCTCCTCACCTCGGCCATAACCTCCTCAACAGATGCTTTGCTGCCGCCGGTAAACGTGTATTCGCTATCACACCAGGTACAGCGCAGATTGCATCCGGCCAGGCGTACGAAGATGCACGGGAGTCCCGCGAATGACGATTCCCCCTGAACGGATTTGTAGATTTCGATGATGTACATGCGGTGACCAGTCGGCAGCCAGGCGATTGGCAAAAGCAATAGATCAAATCAAGGTGCTGTCGCAGCTTATCGCCTATTGCCGATCGCTTGTTGCTGGCTTACTCTGAATATCTCGCCGTTGTCGTATCCGTTTCCCAGATTGTTACCTCCTTCACGCTGACGCGACCTGATGTTGAGCTCCTGAGGGTGACATTGGTTTCGTCGAAGAAAAACTTTGCCAAATTCTCGGCCGACGGATTGAGCGTCGTGAATGGGGCGACGTCGTTGATCATGCGATGATCCAGGCGATCGATCACCGGTTTCATCACCAGCTTCAGCTCCTTGAAATCGAGCAACAAGCCCGCATGATCGAGTTCGCGCCCTTGCAGGGTAATTCGAACCTTATAGTTGTGGCCGTGCGGATTCTCACACTTCCCCCGGTAATTGCGCAGGTAGTGTCCCGCGGCAAAGCTATCTTCAACAGTAACTTCGTACATGATTCCTCAGGTTTGTCCTCGCAGAGAAAACTACAGGCGCTCAGATTTCCGGCGATTTAAGAGGTTCGCAACCGATCGGAGGACTTACGTCTATTGTATCGCGGCCGCGATTAACGCTCGCTTGCCCGCAGGCTGTAGTAAATCCCAAGCAGACCGCAGACGGCACAGAGAATAAGGAGGAAGATACTGCGAGCGATCCAGACACTGTGCAGTAGTTCGGCATCGGCATAGGCGCGCTGCGAAGCTGGCAGTAAAGCGATACTGATCTTTGCCCCCCAGCGTAAGCCGACGACTGCGGAAATGAAGAGCGCAATGCACGCTGTCCAGAGGACGTGCGTTTTGGTGAGGAAGTTCACTGCATAAATTGTAACTATGACCTAGGGCGATCAAGATCCGAGATAGCAACCACGGAGCCCCAACCTCCGTCATGAACGATTAATTCTTGCGTGAGAAGAATTCTTCGACGTCTTCCAGCCCCTGCGCCACTCTGTATTTGGGAAGGCTCTCCAGGAAAACTCGGCCGTAACGCTGGCGGCGGATGCGATTGTCCAGCAACACAAGAACCCCGCGATCGTGCAGCGAACGAATTAGGCGACCGAAGCCCTGCTTCAACGTAATCACCGCGCCGGGAACCTGGTATTCCATGAATGCATTGCCGCCATCAGCAGCAATCGCCGCGACGCGAGCTGCGACTACAGGGTCGTTGGGAACGGCAAAAGGCAACCGATCGATAATCACGCAGCTGAGCTGCTCGCCCTGTACATCTACGCCCTGCCAGAACGATGAGGTCGCGAACAGGATCGCGTTCCGCGTGGTGCGAAACTCTTCGAGCAAGGCACTGCGCGGAGCAGAACCCTGAATGAGCATCGGATATTCAAGTTCGCCGAGAAGTCGCTCGTAGATATCGTGCATCTGTGCGTAGCTGGTGAATAAGCAGAATGCACGGCCCTGCGTGATTTCGAGTATGCGGCGCATCACTTGTGCGGAGCGTGCGGCAAACTGGTCGCTGCGCGGATCAGGCAAATCGGGCGGAACGTAGAGCAGGGCCTGGCGGGAATAGTCGAAATGGGAAGGCACAATCAGCGATCGGGCATGATCGAGTCCCAGACGCCGCTGAATGTAATCGAAGCCATTGCTTACGGCCAGGGTGGCAGAGGTGAGCACCGCAGTATCGAGATTCTCGAATAAAGTCTGCCGAAGAAGCTGCGAGACGTCGATTGGAGTGGCTTGGAGAGAAACAATTCTGGCGCCTGATCGGGCACGTCCCAGTCCGCCACGGCGTTCGATCCAAAAGACTGTGTTGCGGTCCTTTGCTTCCAGAATGAATGAGAGTTGGACTTTAAACTCTTCTGCCCGGCGCGCGAACTGAACCAGTTCTTCTGGCTTTTCCTTCATGCCTTCGAGTTCCGCCATCAAGTGCGTGAGCGCGTTCATCACAGAGATGTAGTCGTCTCCGTTTTCTTCGAGAAATCCCTCGCGGTTGGTAAAGGCAAAGCGTCCTTCGCCGGGCGGAATTAGACCGAAAAAGAATTGCGAACGCTCGCGCAGGTTGGCGCAGGCCAGAGATACGGAAGCTGGTAGCGTTTTGCGCTGGCGCAGTGTGGTCTCGACGTCACGGGCAAGTTCATCCAGACGCAGATTGCTGACCGCCACGCCGAAGTAACTGCCGGCTACTTCTTCCAGTTCATGAGCTTCATCGAAGATCGCGATTCCAGCTTCGGGGAGCACGCCGACGTCAGGAGCTTGTTCCGCAGCACGTTTGATCGCCAGGTCTGCGAAGAACAGATGATGATTGACAATTACGATGTCGCTTTCGAGCGCACGTCGCCGCATTTCGGTGATGAAACATCGATCAAATTGCGGACACTTCTGCCCGGTGCAGGCGTCGGAGCGAGCGTCAATCTTATGCCACAGAGCACTCCCTTCGGGCAGCCCCGAAATCTCCGCGCGATCGCCAGTCTCCGTGTGCCGTTCCCATTCCGCAATCGCCTGGTATTGCGCAACCTCGGCGAGTTCGCGCAGAATCGGCTGATTCTTGAGGTCGTACAGTTTCTGGCGGCAGAGATAGTTGTTGCGTCCCTTCATGTAGCAGACGCGCAGCCTGCCTTCTCCGTTTGGGAACAGCACTTGTTCCAGAAAGGGAACATCCTTGTAAAAGAGCTGTTCCTGCAGGTTTTTCGTTCCAGTGGAGACAATCACGCGTTTGCCGGAGCGGATCGCCGGGAGTAAGTATGCGAGTGTCTTGCCCGTTCCGGTCCCGGCTTCGACCAGTAGGTGTCTTTTGTCGGTAATCGCCTGCTCGACCGCTTCGGCCATTTGGAGCTGGCCGCGCCGGAATTCGTAAGCAGGATGCGAGCTAGAGAGAGCCCCGCCGGGGGCGAAGAATGAATAGAGCGAGCCTGTAGCTTTCGCCGCCTGTGGCGCAATCGCATTTTGAGGAACAGAAGACAAGAGAGCCGGGCCGCGCACAAGCAGCGCGGAGCGAGTCTCTATAATAACTTGATGTTGGGCCGCGGGCGCCCTCGCCGGTGATGCACGGCTCAGCATCCCTGTGTACTTCAGCGAAAACCCGGCCGGGGGCGGCCGAAATCCACGAAATACGAGAACCAGTCATTGCCGAAGCGATCGCCCAACTTGCTTACGCGCGAGTGTCCTGCTGCCGAGAAGAGCATGACTGTGCTGGCAATTGTGGGCCGTCCCAACGTAGGTAAGAGCACTCTCTTTAATCGCCTGATCGGCAGCCGCAGATCAATCGTCGGAGATGAGCCTGGCATCACGCGCGATCGGCTGTATGGGAAAGCTCGTTGGAATGGGCGAGAGATCAAAATCATCGATACTGGCGGGATCATTCCGGATAACAAAGAGCTGATACCGGCGGAGATCTATCGCCAGGCGCGAGTGGCACTCGAGCAGGCGGACGTGATCGCAATGGTCGTGGATGGGCGGACGGAATTGGCTTCTCCCGATATGGAACTGGCGCGCCTGCTGATTCGCAGTGGCAAGCCCGTGATGCTCGCGGTCAACAAGATTGATTCTCCCAAGCTGGAAGCTGGAGCAGAGGAATTTCGTAGACTAGGCATTAAGAATGTTTTTCCCGTTTCAGCCGAGCATGGGAATGGGGTGGGGGAGTTCCTTGATGCCGCTCTTGAGCTGATGCCTTCTTCCTCCGAGACTGGAGAGGAAGCTGTGGCACAGCTGCCGTCGGCTGTGTCTTCTGAGGGCGAAGAGCAGGAAGGTGTGCCCCTGCCACAAGAGTCGGCAGAGACGAAGATTGCAATTATCGGCAGACCTAACGTCGGCAAGTCAACGCTGTTGAATCAGCTCACGGGGACATCGAGAGCGATCGTTTCTCCAATCGCAGGCACTACGCGTGATGCTGTGGATGAGCTGGTAGAACGCGACCAACAACGCTATCGCTTCATCGACACGGCAGGTATCCGCCGCAAGGGAAAAACCAAACTGATGGCAGAGAAGCTTTCCGTCGTAATGGCGCGCAAGCATCTCGAAGCCGTCGATGTTGCCCTGCTGGTGATCGATGCAACCGAAGGAGTCACGGGACTCGATGCGACCATCGGTGGATACGCCCATGAGAGTGGGCGCTCAGTCGTAATCGTCGTGAATAAGTGGGATTTGGTTGGACCACAGCGCCAGGATGGCAAACCCGCTGCTGACCAAACGTCGTTCGAGAAGCAGCTTCGCTCAGTTTTGAAGTATTTGAGCTATGCGCCAGTACTGTTCATTTCGGCGACCAGCGGCAAGAATGTAGACCGCGTCTTCTCCACGGTCCAGCGTGTTGCACAAGAGCGACGTAAGCGAATCACTACGGGAGAGATGAATCGTTTTCTCAAATCGGTAGATTTCGAGCGCGCCTCATCGCCGGGATACAAGATGCGAATTCAGTACCTGACTCAAGTCTCAGTGTCGCCGCCGACATTTGTGGCATTCACGAATCGTCCCGGGAAGCTGCACTTCTCATATCAGCGCTTCCTGGAGAATCAAATTCGGCGCGCGTTCGGGTTTGAGGGAACGCCAATTTGGATCAAGGCGCGAGGGAAAGAAAAGAAGTGACCACAGTACAAAAAGGAACCATGTCCACGATCGATGAAGTCCTGTTTGCCAATGAGAAGTACGCACAGAAGCACACGGCACGCCATCTCTCCCCGCGCCCGACGCGGCGCCTCGCTGTGGTTACATGCATGGACACTCGTCTCACAAAGGCAACTCTTGGACTCGACGATGGCGATGCGCACATCATTCGCAACGCCGGGGGAATAGTCACCGAAGATGCTTTGCGCTCGCTTCTGATCTCACACTACTTGCTCGGGACCGAGGAGTTTATGGTGATCAATCACACCGATTGCGGCCTCATGCGCTCTACTGAAGAGGAACTGCGCGGCATGATTGAACGCCATGCCGGCACGGCAAGCATCTCTCCCGAGCGGTTCTACGCGTTCAAGAAGCCGGAGGAAAATGTCCGCAAACAACTCGAGAAGCTGAAATCTCACCCGTGGGTAAAAAAGGAAATCACAGTACGCGGATTTGTCTACGACGTGGATACGGGGCGATTGAACGAAGTGTTTGCGTAAGAGATGGGGCGGCTGCTCCTTTTTGCCCTACCTCAGCAATTCCTGGCTTTGTAGCGTGGCCTCCCAGGCCGGGTCCATTTCGCTAATTGCTTACTGCTGCTTTTCAAACTCCTTTTTCATCCTTTCCCACGTTACATCGAGCGCCTCTGGCAGCACTCTTGTCTCGCCAACAACCGTCATGAAGTTTGCATCGGCGATCCAGCGCGGAAGCGCGTGCATGTGAACGTGTCCTGCTATTCCCGCTCCGGCAGCAGATCCAATATTCATTCCCAGATTGATACCGTCTGGATGGTACAGATTACGCAGAACAGTCTCAGTGTGCTGGCATAAGTCCATCATCTCGCGCGCCACCTTCTGGGGAAGTTTCCTTAGTTCATCGAGATGCTCGTATGGAATCACCATTACGTGTCCCGACGTGTACGGAAAGGCGTTCAGGCAGATGTAGCAGTGGTTTCCGCGATAAACGATCCAGGCTTTGTGATCGTCGCTTTCGTTCCGCTTGTCGCAGAAAACGCAGCCCTGTGCCTCCTTCGCACCAGTGATGTAGGAGTAGCGCCAGGGGGTCCAGAGGTAGTCCATAGGAGCGGAAAGTATAGATGAGGACAATCGTGCGACGGAGTAGCCCGTATCGTTTGTAGCAATCTCACCCCGCTTTTTTTTTCGGAGAGAACACGACTGCCAAGTCCCTCATACGTGTTAGCCAAAATGACTTTAACTCGCTATTCAACTTCAGCTTGCGGGGTTTGACACTCTCTCCGAGCGATTGCTATAGTCAGAACATCGACGAGCAGCGGAAGCGATGTTTGTCGATCCGGCCGCAGAGTTTCCTCTAGCCCAAACGGGCCCACACACAAGAGAGCTTATGCAGCCATCAGTCCGCTCATGCGGGCAGCCGGGTACCACCCTCTGTCTCTTCGGGACCAATCCCGTGGCGTGAGCGCGACCGAGAAGGACCATGTTGTTCGAAGAGAGCACAGCCCGCGACCTGAACCCTATCGTCGAAGAGGGCTCTGCAAACACGCAGAATTCTTCCTCCGACACAGAGCCAGTAACCGCGCACTCTGCAAGCTCAAAAAATTCCAACCACGAGAATACAGCCCTGACTACCGAAACTATTGAAACCACTACACTAGCCACCGAAAACCCACAATCATCCGCTCCCGAGCACGAAACCAGCGCTCAACATGCGTCTGAGTCTCCGCGCGAGGAGATGGACTTTGCCGCTGCCCTGGAAAGCTTTGAGGCCGAGCAATCGGCTGCAGAAGCTGCCACTCCCGCTGAGGATCATATCCAAAAGGGGACCGTGGTAAAGCTCACCGACAAGTATGTCGTTGTCGACATCGGATTCAAGTCCGAAGGGATGGTACCGATCGCCCAGGTCCTTGGGCGCGACGGCCAGCCTCGCTTCGGGCCGGGCGACAGCATCGACGTGGTCATCGACCGCGGTGAGACAGAGGAGGGCTACGTTCTGCTTTCGCATGAGAAGGCAGCGCGTGTCCGGGTTTGGGACGACATTGAGAAGGCCTACAACGATAAGAGCACGATCAAGGGCTTCGTCGTTGATCGCGTTAAGGGCGGGCTTTCGGTAGATGTAGGCGGTGTTCGCGCCTTCCTTCCGGGTTCGCAGGTAGACCTCAAGCCGGTTCGCAATCTCGACGGATACAAAGGCCACGAGATCGATGTCCGCGTGATCAAGTTGAATAAGAAGCGCGGCAATATCGTGGTTTCGCGTAAACAACTGCTAGAAGAAGAGCAGGCGGAAAAGCGCTCCAAGACGCTTGAGCACCTGGACGAAGGCGCGGTTCTCACGGGAACGGTTAAGAACCTCACTGACTACGGCGCGTTTGTCGATTTGGGCGGGCTCGATGGCCTTCTGCACATCACTGACATGTCATGGGGACGCCTTACCCATCCACGCGATCTGGTGAATGTAGGCGACGAGATCCACGTAAAGGTGTTGAAGTTCGATAAGGACAAGCAGCGAGTTTCCCTTGGATTCAAGCAGCTTACACCTGACCCGTGGCTTGATGCTGCCGAGCGCTATCCAATCGGCGCGCATGTTAAAGGACGGGTTCTCAGCGTTACCGACTACGGTGCTTTTGTCGAATTGGAACAAGGCATCGAAGGCCTAGTTCACGTCAGCGAGATGACGTGGTCTAAGAGGATGAAGCATCCGTCGAAAATCGTGAAGCCTGGGGACGAGGTCGAGACCGTTGTCCTGAACGTGAATCCAACGGAGCGGCGCATCTCTCTTGGGCTCAAGCAGCTTGAGCAAAATCCGTGGGAACAGCTGCACGAGAAATATCCGGTAGGCAGTGTGGTCGAAGGCAAGGTTCGCAACCTGACCGACTTCGGTGCCTTCATTGAAATCGAAGATGGCATCGACGGTCTGGTTCACGTAAGCAATCTCAGTTGGACCAAGCGAGTGAAACATCCTTCGGAGGTACTGAAGAAGGGCGAGAAAGTTAAAGCGCAAGTGCTGGCGATCGAGCCTGAGCATCGCCGACTGTCGTTAGGCATCAAGCAGATGCAGCCCGATGTATGGGAGACATTCTTTGCATCCCATCGTCTCGGCGACGTAGTTCACGGGAAGGTACTTCGCACAGCGCAGTTCGGCGCGTTTGTCGAGATTTCTGAAGGCGTTGAAGGTCTGTGCCATAACTCGGAAGCGACCGACTCGCATGGTTCTCCGATCAAACTCGAACCCGGACAGGAACACGACTTCAAGATCATCAAGATGAACCCGGAAGAGAAGAAGGTCGGGCTAAGCTTGCGCGCAGTTGGGGAAGAAGCCAGCCGTGCGGACGTTGAAGCCTACAAGCAGCCGGTTTCCAGCTCGACGACGACCTTGGGCGAGATCATGAATTGGAAGCGCGCCAGCAACGATCAGGATTGAACAACTTCCGCTCCCAATTGCGAAAGGCCGCCAAAATGGCGGCCTTATTTTTGCTTGGTATCATCGTTTTAACTCCAGGGTAGGCGCAGCATGCGGCGTCCCTACCATGCGCTAAAGGCTGGCCGGAATGACGCAGCACCCGCATGCCGTTCGAGTTGTTTTCTCACCAAATCAGCCAGGGCGGCAATAAATGTCCGACAGTCGTTCAGTGATTCTGTGCGCGAGGTCTCAATCCCGATCTGGGAGCCATATTCTCGAAATCCAATGTCAATGTCGTACAGCACTTCTACGTGATCGCACACGAAGCCGACAGGCTGGATCAATGCATGTGAATATCCTTGTTGTTGCAGGTCGCGTAGTGTGTCCTCAACCGTCGGACCAATCCACGGGCCTCCGGACATCCCTTGGCTCTGAAAGGCGAACATCCACTGCGAGTCGGGCAAACCAGCTTCGCTGGCCACCAACGCCGCTGTCTCCCTTGCCTGATGCTCGTACGGATCTCCATCGGCGATTGTGCGGTTTGGCACGCTGTGAGCGGTGAAGATGACTTGCGTCCCCCTTCCGATCTTCGCGAGTGCAGCTTGCAAGCGTTCCGCAAACGCCTCGATCAGCCGAGGATGGTCGTGCCATGAATCGATGAAATCGATCGCGATGCCTGCTGCTTCCTTGAAAGCCGCATTGCGATACATGCCAACGCTGGTTCGCGAGTTCTGAGGAGCCAGGCAGAGCGTCACAACGTGGGCTACACCATCGGCTCGCAAAGCTCTTACAGTGTCGGCAATGTAGGGTTTCCAGTTGCGCATTCCTACATACACTGGCATCGACAACACTTCAGAAAGTAGCTGTGCCTGTCGCATCGTGATGTCGGTCAGAGGCGAGTGTCCAATCAAGCTGTAGCGATGCGCCACCTCCTCGATGACCGAATCGGGAATCGGGCGGCCGCCAGTAACGTTGCGAATGTACTCTGGAATCTCTGAAACGTTGTCCGGAGTGCCGTGAGCAAGCAGAAGTACGGCGGTTTTCATATCAGTATGCCACACTTGATGCGGGCGCATGGCTGCGCTTTGCGCTGTAAGCGTGAACTTCCTCTACCACTGCAAGGACATTCTCCACCGGCGTCTCGGGCAAAATGCCATGACCAAGGTTGAAAATGTGTCCCGGGCGTCCTGCGACCCGGTCCAGAACATCGCGAGCGCGGCGACGGACTTCAGTCTCTGGCGCGAAAAGCGTCACCGGATCAAGATTGCCCTGAATCGCAAAGTTGTCACCCAGCATTTCAAAGGCATCGTCGATCGGGATACGCCAGTCGATACCAACCACCTCGGCTCGCGTCTGCTTGATCGATGGCAGTAGCGTGGCCGTGTCGGTTCCAAAATAGATGATTGGGGCTCCGGTCGCCTTCAATTCGGCCACCAGGGCTTTGGTATGCGGCAAGACGAAGCGCACAAAGTCGGCAGGTGCAAGGCACCCAACCCAGCTGTCGAAGACCTGCAAGGCGTCCGCCCCGGCACTGACCTGTTCGGCGGCGTACTGCACGAGTACGCGAGAGATTCGACGCATGAGCTCATCCCATGCCTCGGGATCCGCATACATGAGCCGCTTCGTCTCCACGTAGGTACGCGATCCGCGGCCCTCGATCATATAGCTCGCCAATGTGAATGGGCCGCCACAAAAACCAATGACCGGAAGACGTGTAGCGAAATGCCGAGATACTAGGCGAACGGACTCTGCAACGTAACCCAGCTCTGCTGCACGATCCGTCTTGAGTTGCGCAATGCCATTGGCATCACGCAAAGGCGTATGTACTCTGGGGCCTTCACGCTCGAGGAATTCAAACTCCAATCCCATCACTTCTAATGGCAGGAGCAGGTCGGCGAAGATGATGGCTGCATCTACCCCAAGACGCTCGGCGGCGGTTATGGTCACCTCCGCGGCAAGCTCAGGGTCCTTGCAGATCTCTAGAATCGTGTGGTGCTTGCGTACCTTTCGATACTCGGGCATGTATCGTCCTGCCTGACGCATGAACCAAACAGGGGTTGCGTCCACTCCCTGCCGGCGACAGGCGCGAACGAACCGTGAATCAGGGGACGACATAGAAATTGAGGTTATCACGTAAAAACCGGCCCTCAGAAGCATGGTATCCGCCGCCGGAGAGGTAAAATTAAAGGGAAGCTACTCCCATGAAGCACAAGTTCTTGCTCAGTTTTTTGACGATCTTCCTGTTGGCTAGTTCGCTCGCGGCCGACACCGTAATCGAGGAGATCATCGCTCGCGTCAACAGCTCCATCATCACCCGATCCGACCTCGCTAAAAGCAGAGATGAGCTCCAGCAAGAGCTGAAGCAACAGAGCGTTCCGCCCACCGATCCCCGCGCCAAAGAAAAAGAAAAGGACGTGCTTCGCGACCTGATTGATCAGCAATTGTTGCTGGGCAAGGGCAAGGATTTGGGCATCACCGGTGACACTGAGTTGGTGAAGCGTTTGGATGACCTGCGCAAGCAGCTCAAGCTGGAGAGCATGGACGATCTAGAAAAGGAGGCGCAGAAACAGGGCGTTTCGTTTGAGGACTTCAAGGCTGGAATCCGCAACCAGATTGTGACTCAGCAGGTAATTAGTCACGAGGTTGCGCCTCGCATTCAGATCACGCAGAAAGAGATTGAGGACTACTACAAAGCGCATAAAGCCGACCTAGAACAGCCCGAGTCGGTCGACCTTTCCGAGATTCTTGTTTCGACCGGTGCTGAGAACGTGAACATCGATCCCAACGCGCCCCCGCCGCCGGAGGATCCTGCTAAGGTTGCCGCAGCCGACGAGAAAGCCAAACAGCTGCTTGCCAGCATCAAGGGCGGCACCAAGTTTGAAGACGTTGCAAAGAAGTCTTCCGAAGGACCGACCGCCGATCAAGGTGGAGAGTTAGGTCAGTTCAAGCGCGGCACATTGGCCAAGGAATTGGAAGACCTGACGTTTAAGATGAAGCCCGGCGATGTTTCAGACGTTATCCGCACTAAGCAGGGCTTTGTAATTCTGAAGGTAAACGAGCACGTGCAGGCGGGAATCGCTCCTCTGAAGCAGGTAGAAAATCGAATTCAGGAAGCCATCTATTACGAGAAGCTTCAGCCGGCGTTGCGGACCTATCTCACAAAACTTCGTGAAGAGGCATACATAGATATCAAGCCGGGATTCACCGACACCGGCGCGAGCCCGAATCAAACCAAGCCGATTTACACGACGGCGTCTGCCACAGACACAAGCTCTGCGAAGAAGGCTAAGAAGAAAAAGAAGCTGGGCATTCTTTAGGGAGCAGCTATTAGCAACCACATCCTGGGCCAATATCTGTGAGGCGGCATCTCGCCGTAACGAACTGCTAAGCGCATATTATTATTGCCGCCCCTGAAGTAAAATCGCATCGTTCGGGACCAGCCATGAAGCAGTTCTTCGTCAAAGACGCGCCCAGCCAGGAAAATCAGGTCATCACCTCATCGTTCCTCGTTTCAGGAAAGCAAATCAAACCCAAGAAGAGCGGCGAAATCTATTTGGCGCTCACGCTCTGCGACCGATCTGGCCAGATCGACGCCAAGATGTGGGACAACGTCAACGACGCCGTCGATAAGTTTGAGCAAGACGATTTCATCAAGGTTCGCGGACTTATCAACAAGTACTCCAGTCGCTATCAGTTGACCATTCACAAATTGCGAAGAATGGAAGACGCCGAGATCGAGTACTCGGACTACCTACCGAAGACAAATAAAGACGTCGACGAACTTTGGCGGATTCTCGACGCCTATATTGCGAGCTTTACCAACGAACATCTCAGATTGTTGCTCGAAGCCTTTATGGGTGATCCGCAGATCGCGGAAGCCTACAAGCAAGCACCGGCCGCAAAGTCATTGCACCATGCATTCATTGGAGGATTGCTCGAGCATGTCGTATCTCTCATGAAGTTGTGCGAGACCGTTGCGCCGCTGTATCCGCAGATCAATCGTGACCTTCTTCTCGCCGGCGCGTTCCTGCACGACATCGGCAAGATCTACGAGCTGAACTATCAGCGCTCATTCTCGTACACGACCAAGGGTCAGCTTCTCGGTCACATGATTATCGAGCTGGAGATGTTGCACGAGAAGATCGCACTTGTTCCAGGATTCCCGGCTGAGCTCAAAGTGCTCATCGAACACCTCATTATCAGTCACCACGGCAAGTACGAATTCGGTTCACCGAAGTTGCCAATGTTCCCCGAGGCACTCATGCTCCATTACCTCGACGACCTCGATTCGAAGATGGAAAGCATGCGGGCCCACTTTGAACGCGACCCTGAGGCCGAGTGGAGCGGATACAACGGTTCCCTTGGCCGCACGTTGCTGAACTCAGAGAAAGTCTTGAGCAAACTCGCAGCCTCCCCGCAGCCCGTTGAATCAATCCTTGAGCCGGAAGTAAACGAACTTAAGGTCGCGGCTGGAGAGCCATAGTTAGCTCGCCGTTCATACACCGTTGAAGGTCCAGAGGAGCTTGGGGTCACTTGTCGACGCGCGTCGCGCTACGCCACTTCGCGTGAAGCCAGATAAGGATGCCGATTGCGCATATCTCTAGCGGGCCGGACTTCAGGTAGACAGCGGTAAAACCTTGCACGATATCGTGAGCTACATAAGTGCCGTGATACACGGCCCAGCCGACGCCCACAGAGGCGAGGATTGAGCCGAGGTTTGCTTCTGTCCTGGGGCTCATGAAATCTGTAGGCCTCTCGGTCACAGGTTGCGGCCATACTACCCCAGTTATTTCCGCGCCACGTATAATTTGCTCTTTTCTCTGTTGATGCTCCGACCACAACTCAAAGAATTTCAAGATCTCGCGCGAACGGCCACTCTGGTCCCAGTTGTCAAGACGGTGATGGCTGATCTGCTAACGCCGGTTTCCGCCTTTCTGGACATTTCTGCGGGAGAACGGGAGGCATTCTTACTGGAGTCGGTAGAAGGCGGGGAAAGGATTGGACGCTATACGTTTCTTGGCGTCCGTCCTTACATGGTCCTCGAGAGCCGCGGCGAACAAGTCACAATTCGGCGGGGACGCAATTTCGAACGCAGCAAGGGAAAACTGTTCGAAGTTCTCGCTCAACTGCTGCGGGAACACGAGCCAGCTACCTTGCCCGATCTTCCACCGTTCAATTGCGGTGCAGTTGGATTCGTGGCTTACGACGCTGTGCGCCAACTCGAGAAATTGCCAGACGACGCGCGGGACGACCTCAAGGTTCCCGACTCCTTCCTTATGTTTTTTGATCGCGTGCTAGCGTTCGATCATTTGCGTAAGCAGATCCACATCATCGCGGTCGCAAACGTTCGCGACGAACAGCCAAAGCAAGCTTATGAACGGGCGGTGAAAGACATATCAGCCCTAGAGCGAAAGCTCTCGCGCGGTGTGTCCCGGCCGAGAATTCGCCCGCGTAAAGATAGCTACAAGCTCAAAGAAACCACAGGCCGCGCCGCATTCCTCAAGAGCATCTTGAAGGCTAAGGATTACATTCGCGCGGGAGATGCCTTCCAGGTCGTTCTGTCTCAGCGTATGGAACTTGAGCCCGGTGTGCCATCATTCGAGATCTACCGCGCGCTGCGGATGATTAATCCATCTCCTTACCTCTATTTTCTGCAGACGCGCAATTTTCAAGTTCTGGGATCTTCTCCCGAAATGCTCGTGCGCGTCAGCGGCCGGAAACTAGAGTACCGTCCCATAGCGGGAACACGGCCGCGAAGTACTGATCCTGAAGAAGACCGGCGCTGGGAGCACGAGCTGCGTGAAGATGAAAAAGAGCGCGCCGAACATGTGATGCTGGTGGATCTCGGTCGGAATGACCTGGGACGTGTCAGCGAGTATGGTTCCGTACAAGTTAAGGACTTCATGTTCGTAGAGCGTTATTCCCACGTGATGCATCTCGTCTCGGCGATTGAAAGCAAGTTGCGCCCGGAATTGCATGCCATTGACGCCTTCGCCGCAGCCTTCCCTGCCGGCACACTAAGCGGCGCTCCCAAAGTGCGGGCGATGGAGATTATCGAAGAACTCGAGCCTGTCCGCAGGGGCATCTACGGCGGCGCCATTCTCTATGCTGATTTTGCGGGTAATCTAGATTCTTGCATAGCCATTCGCACTATGTTTGTCCAGGGGAGACGCGCTTACGTGCAGGCGGGTGCAGGAATCGTGGCAGACTCCGTTCCCGAAACGGAATATCAGGAATGTCTAAACAAGGCGAAAGCACTGCTGCGTGCGGTTGGGATGGCTAGGAATTACGAGTAGCTTCTCAGCGTCTCCTTCCCCAAGCTGCTAAGCTTTGGAGATCAGCCTCGACAGTCCGGGATGAATTGCCACAAGCTTGTACCAGCGGCTTAGAAGCGCGTCATGATCTTCGTTCTCGATAACTACGACTCATTCACCTTCAATCTCGTCCAGTACATTGGGGAGACGGGAGAAGAAGTACAAGTACGGCGCAACGATCAAGTCACGCTGGACCAGATCGAAGAGATGGCTCCCCGCAAGATAGTATTGTCACCGGGACCGTGCACTCCTAATGAAGCTGGTATTTCGCTCGAGCTCATTCGCTATTTCGCGGGCAAAATCCCCATTTTGGGTGTTTGCCTAGGACATCAGGCCATCGGTGCGGCGTTTGGCGGGGTGGTGATTCGTTCCGATCGCATTATGCATGGCAAAACCAGCATGGTCGAGCATGATGGTCGCACAATCTTCCGCGGCGTAAATTCGCCTATGGTCGCGAATCGCTATCACTCCCTGATTGTGGAAGAAAAGAGCCTGCCCAGGGAGCTTGAGATCTCTGCGCGTAGCGAGGAAAATGGCAAGACTGTGATCATGGGACTTCGTCACCGCACCCTTCCCGTAGAAGGCGTGCAGTTTCACCCTGAAAGCGTGCTCACGCCAGATGGCGCTAAGCTGATCCGTAACTTCCTGCAATGATCGCTGTCGAAGCGATCTAAGTTTCATCTTGACAGCAGCACGAAAACACACAAAGACTTGTTCGGCGTCATTGGTCAGCGCACCTCAGTTTGAGATTCGTTGGGGAATCAACCTGTGCAGCTGTCCGGATCACCCGCGGACGCCGGCCTAATGGAATTGCATCAGCTTGCTCTTCACCAAATGGCGGACTTGCTCCGCTCTCGCGAAATCTCACCGGTGGAGCTCGTAGAGCTACACCTGGCCAGAATCGAGCGACTGAATTCTCACCTGAACGCATTTATCGAACTGCGGACCGACTCGGCCCTCATGGAAGCTCGAACAGCTGAAAAGGCGGCGCCTCGGGCCGACACGGTTGGTCCACTCCACGGAATCCCAATCAGCATAAAGAGTGCGGTTGCTGTTGCCGGATTGAAGTTTGAGTGCGGAAGTCGCACTCGCGCTGGACTCATTGCGCAGCAAGATGCGGTTCTCGTTCAGCGACTCAAGGCAGCCGGCGCCATCGTTCTCGGCAACACCAACGTTCCCGAGATGCTCATGGCCTACCACACCGAAAACCCGCTTTATGGACGCACGAATAGTCCTTGGGATACCGATCGTTCGCCGGGCGGCTCTAGCGGAGGCGACGCAGCAGCGATCGCTGCTGGTTTGTGTGCGGCAGGAATTGGTAGCGATGGAGGGGGATCGATTCGTGTCCCGGCGCACTTCAGCGGAATCTGCGGATTAAAGCCCACGCCAGGACGAATTCCTATTACGGGACATTGGCCTGAGAGTGGCGGACCGTTTGCTCTGCTTGGAGTCGTAGGGCCAATGTCGCGATCAGTAGAAGACCTGGATATCCTCTTTCGCGTGATCGCCGGATTCGACTCCGGTGATCCCATGGCTACGCCTATTCCGCTGCGGGACGTGTTGGCACCGGAGTTGAAGAACCTCACGATTGGTTATTTCGAAGAGCACGAATCATCGCCAGTAACTCCGGAAACGCGCGCTGCAGTTAGAGCCGTAGCATCTGCATTGAACGATTTTGGGCTGCGCGTTGAACACTTCGAACCCGATGTTCTCAGCGAGGCTCGCGAGCATTGGTGGACACTTTTTGTCCGTCTGGCTGCCGAAATGCTCGCGCCCGAGTTCAAGGGACGCGAGTGCGAAACCAGCGCAATTCTCACTTACTCCGATCGGCCGCCGAGCAGAGAGGAACTTCTGGCAGCGTGGTTCGGCCGCGATCAGCTCCGGCTGCGCCTGATGGAGCAAATGAACCGTGTGCCAATTCTGATTTGTCCAGTGTGCTCGATTCCTGCTTTTCGCCACGACGAGCGCGAATGGACTGTCGGAGGAAGGCGTGTCTCCTACACGAATGCTATGAGCTACGCCCAATGGTTCAACTTACTCGGTAATCCGTCGGTGGTTTTGCCTGTCGGTTCGTCGCCAGAAGGACTACCGATCGGGGTTCAAATCGTCGGTCAGCCGAATGCGGAGGAATTGATCCTGAAGGTGGCGCGAGTCGTGGAACAGGCGCTCGGTCCTGCACGGCAATCACCGATGCTGCTGGAAAGCTGTGTAACCGCGGTCTGATTTGGGATGTAATTGGCTCGCAGGAATGCTGGAGCTCCACAGCCTTCTTCGGCTAAAAGAGATAATCCGGCTGAGGCGGACAGATCTAAGTTTTGGTTTTCGCCTGTTGCCTGTCGCCTATTGCTTCTTCCCGCTCTTCTTTTCCCAGGGGCGTACTGGCCGGACTGACGTTGGTTCGTCGCGGTCTTTCACGCGGTCGTACATGTAGCGGTCGCTTACAGTGCCCAAGCCCTCGTTGTAGAGGCTGATAGAGCCCGTGGCCTCCTTCAGCTCCTCGGAGAAGTTGTGAATGGCCTTCAGGTGGTCTGCTGTGGCCGGGATTTCCTTTTTTGTAGTCTTTAGGAACTTCTGGTAGCCTTTGTCCACTAAGCGCGCGATCTCGGTGCCTACCAGGTATCCCGGTTTGGCAAAGAGACGGATGCCGCCATCCTCGTCGCGCTGAATCGCGGCAGAGACATTGTACTTCTTGAGGAAGACACGATTTGAAACGCCTGGCGCCTCCAGAACATCGAATTGGTGGTCGCGTAACCAGCCGAGTGCCTGGTCGTATGTCACAGCTTCAACTTTGTTTGCCATCGATCTCGCTATGTCTTCCAGCCCCCGCTCGCCTCTGTCCTGCGAGCTACGGAAGCTCAGGTTTCCGGTTGCTGTGCTGTAGATAGCCAAGCCTGCCGGTTTGTTGCCCCGCTCCCTTCGCCATTATTAGACTTTTTAGGAACGGTAGCGGCTACTTTCGCATACGACTGAGGAACTGAGCAAATTACGTGAGTGCGATTACGCCCCAATTAGCCTTGAGAGCTGCGCGCCAAGTGCTTGGAAACACACAACTTGAGCGAGTCGGCAATACGCCATTACTACGTCTGGGACGAATCTCGGCGAGTGTTCCGGGTGCCCAAGTTCTGGGCAAGGCCGAATGGGCGAATCCAGGCGGTTCAGTGAAGGACCGCCCGGCCCTGAATATCGTTCTCGAAGCGGAACGTAGCGGGCAGCTAGCGGGTCGTACGCTGCTTGACGCGACGAGCGGAAATACCGGGATTGCCTACGCCATGATCGCCGCCGCGCGCGGATTCCCGGTCAAACTATGCATGCCGTCAAATGTGTCGCTGGAGCGCAAGCGGATCTTGAAGGCCTATGGGGCGGAGATTGTCTTTACCGATCCTAACGACGGGTCTGATGGCGCGATTCGGAAAGCCCAGGAAATGGCGGCTAGCGATCCCGAAAAGTACTTCTACGCCGACCAGTATTCCAACAACGCCAACTGGCGCGCCCACTATCAAACGACCGCAAATGAAATCTGGGATCAAACCGAAGGGCGGATCACGCATTTCGTCGCCACTCTAGGGACCAGCGGTACGTTCGTAGGCTGCACACGACGACTGCGCGAACTAAACCCGGGAATCAAGTGCATCTCGCTACAGCCGGATTCGCCATTCCACGGCCTCGAAGGACTTAAACACATGGCGACCGCAATCGTGCCGAGAATCTACGATCCGTCGCTGGCCGATGAAGACCACGGCATCTCCACCGAAGCTGCGTACGCGATGCTGAAACGTCTCGCGAGTGAAGAGGGATTGCTGGTGGGGATTTCGTCGGGAGCGGCAGTTGTCGGTGCGCTCGAGCTCGCGCAACGACTACAGAACTCAGGATGGATCGCCGACAACCGCGAGGCGGTGATTGTCACGATCCTGTGCGATTCGGCGGATAAGTACTTGAGTGAGCGGCTATGGGAGGAATGAAGGAAATGGCGCCGTCGGGTGATCAGGTCATCGGGTGAAGTGAGAGTGAAAAATGCTAAGGATTTCCCAAACCGAATATGACTCGATCCGTCGGCACGGAGAAGAAACGTACCCGCACGAATGCTGTGGTGTGCTGCTGGGGAGTTCCGACGGCCAGACTCGCGCCGTCACCAAGACCGTCCGTTGTGGGAACACACGTTCCGATTCGCCCCACAACCGCTATCACATTTCGCCGCAGGAGCTGGTACGAGTTCAGCGTCAGGCGCGGGAGGCCGAACTGGAGATCGTAGGTTTTTATCACTCGCATCCCGATCATCCCGCGCGGTGGTCGCAAACTGATTTAGCGGAAGCGCATTGGATCGGCTGCTCCTACGTGATCACGAGCATTGAACGAGGGCAGGCGAACATTACCAATTCGTTTCTACTTGCAGGAGAGTTGGAAGAGAACAAGCATTTCGAAGATGAAGCGGTAAACGTCGTGGCAGAGGTGACGGCGATTGCAAATGAATCGACTTGTTAGGCCCAATCATCCATTTGTTTCTTAGGATTTTTGTGAAATTTCGAAAATATAACAAGACCAGCTAAAACCATGAAGATTTATATTCCAACTCCACTACGCCAGTACGCAGGCAAGAAGGATTCGGTGGATGTTCACGCCTCCACCGTCAATGACGCGCTGTCGAAACTCACCAGCACACATCCCGATTTGAAACGCCATCTCTATACGGATGACGGCAAGCTGCGCGCCTTCGTCAATCTGTACTTGAACGACGAAGATGTCCGCTATTTATCGGAGAAAGAGAACACGCGGGTAAAAGAAGAAGATCACCTCTCGATCATCCCGTCCATTGCCGGCGGACAGGATCAGTCCAAGGTTTTACTTCACCCGATCACCCGATGGCCCGATCACCCGATAATCGCGGGTGTCCGGGACTCCAGAAATTAGGACCACATGGCCACCTCCACCCTTGTATCCAACGCGCTCAGTAAAGACGAAATCCTGCGCTACTCGCGCCATCTCATCATGCCTGAAGTCGGCATGGAAGGTCAGCAGAAGCTCAAAGCAGCGAGTGTGCTGTGCATCGGTACTGGAGGACTTGGCTCCCCGCTGGCACTTTATCTCGCAGCAGCCGGCGTAGGCACGCTTGGCCTGGTTGACTTCGATGTCGTCGACTACACCAACTTGCAGCGCCAGATCATCCACTCCACCGCTGACGTAGGACGCTCGAAGCTCGACTCCGCCATCGACAAGATCGAAGCGATGAATCCATTCGTCGAGATTCGCCGATTCGATACGCGCCTCAGCAGTGATAATGCGCTGCGAATCTTCGAAGATTTCGACATCATCGTCGATGGCACCGACAATTTCCCAACGCGCTATTTGGTGAACGATGCCTGCGTGCTGAGCGGCAAGCCGAACGTCTATGGTTCGATCTTCCGCTTCGAGGGTCAAGCCAGCGTTTTTGGTACGAAAGATGGACCATGTTATCGCTGCCTGTATCCGGAACCGCCACCGCCCGGATTAGTGCCTTCGTGCGCTGAAGGTGGTGTGCTAGGCATTCTGCCCGGACTTGTGGGCCTAATCCAGGCAACAGAAACGATCAAACTGATCCTCGGTGCCGGCGATCCGCTCATCGGACGTCTTCTTCTAGTCGACGCGCTCGGCATGAAGTTCCGCGAACTCAAGCTGCGCAAGAATCCAGAGTGCCCAGTCTGCGGGCCGAACCGTACAATTACGGAACTGATTGACTATCAGGAGTTCTGCGGTATTCGCGGCGAGGAGGCTCCAGTGAGCACAACAGCACCTGAAATTCAACCGGAAGAGCTTAAGCGTCGCCTTGATGCCGGTGAGGACATCTACATCCTCGACGTTCGCGAGCCGCATGAGTACCAGATCTGCAATCTCAACGGGCACCTGATTCCGCTCGGCGACCTGCCCAAGCGCATGAACGAGCTCGACTCGAGCCGCGAGATTGTCGCCCACTGCCGCTCTGGGGTTCGTAGCGGCAAAGCCGTGGACTTCCTGCGACAAGCAGGCTTCCGCAAGGTGAAGAACCTCGCAGGCGGAATCCTGGCATGGGCAGACAAAGTGGATCCGAGGATGCCGAAGTATTAATTCACGAGTGTCGAAGTATAAAGGAAGCGCCGGGCGCCCCGCCCGGTGCTTCGCTTTTCTTTGTGATGAATCCACTCTTCCTGTGTCTTACGCAAATCAGATTCACATCCAGATGGAATAAAATTCCATCTGCATGCCTAGCCCAGCAACCTCCCTCGCCGTACACCGACAGCCAAGAGTAGAAAGCCGCTTTCCCGGCTTCTCCCCAGAAGCAATCACATTTCTTCGAGGACTCGAGCGCCATAACAAGCGTGAGTGGTTTCAACCGCGCAAGCACATCTATGAAGAACAAGTTCGTGGCCCACTCGAGGCCTTGGTTAACGCAATCAACACCGAGCTTGCAGAATTCGCTCCGCGATACGTAACCCTCGCGAAGCAGGCGGTATTCCGCATTTATCGCGACACGCGTTTTTCCAAGGACAAACGTCCTTACAAGACACACGTTGCAGCAACGTTCTATCTTCAGAATCTCTGCAAGGCTGCCGGGCCGTGCTTCTACTTTCATTTCACGGCAAAGGAGCTTCTCGTGTTCGCGGGCGTCTATATGCCGGAACGAGACGAACTGCTCACCATTCGCAACTTGCTGGCAGAGCGGCATGAGGAGTTTCGCGAACTTTTGCGCGGCAAGACGCTGCGGTCAGCGATGGGAGAGCTTAAAGGGGAACAGCTCTCGCGCGTGCCCAAGGGATTTGCCAAGGACCATCCTGCGGAAGACCTGATCCGCATGCGGCAGTGGTTCCTGGAGACCACTCTCGATGGCAGGGTTGTGAGCTCGAAGCGGATGCTCCCCGAAATCATCAATCGCTTCCGGGCGGCGACTCCGATGCTGGAGTTCCTTAATCAACCTTTCGTCCAGGAACGCAAGCCGAAGAAGCTGTTGTTTATGGCGTTCTGAATCCTCTTCACCACCGAGAAACGGAGTCACGGAGAACTGCCAACCACGAAGGAACACGAAGGGGACCAGGTCCGAACTTTCATATCGTTTGTGGTTCTCTTGGCGGCAGTTCTCCGTGTCTCCGTGGTGAAGAATCAGCTTCCTGCGCGCTACACTCCGGCTGTTGCAGCAGGCCTAATCGCCACCGGACGCGGGATGGCTTCCGGCTTCGGATCGCGATAGCGCAAGTATGGGACTATCTCGAAGATCCTCACAATCAGGACAGCCAGCCAGATGTAGCCAGAATGAATCCCCATAATGGAACTAACACCCCAGATCGCGCCGAGCAACAGAATCCAGATCGTCAGCTGCGTTTTCAGCGACAAGCTTTCGCGAGGGGACTTGCAGGTGACCTCGCCGATCTGCGGTGGAGTCAGAGCTTCGCATTTTTGCGGCAGTTGCTGGGATTGGCCGCGAACTCGCCAGCTCAGCATCTTGGAGTAGAATTCGCGCATTCGCGAATCCAGCTGGAGCAGCGAACACGATTCCTGACTGCTGAGATTGAAGACTCCTTCGGCTCCGCTTGCATCATCGGACCAGCGTACGTAAATGCGCTCTTGCGGCCACCAGCTTGGCGCTCCGAGGCCGGTCTGAATTGACTGCACCTGCTTCCGCGAGACGGAAAACTTCAGCTGCCTGCCAAGGTAAACCAGCCGCTCTTTAGACAGGAGCAGCAAACCTGTATCGAAGTTGTAATTGCCCAAATAGACGCGAGGCGCCGGCCCATGCCCAAACCCGACCGTACAGGCGTCGAGCTGACGCAAATCGAAACCTTCTTTTTCCAATTCCCGCAGCCGCTCGGACTTCTGTTTTGCCAGGCCACGAAGTTGCAACAACTTGGTCGCCAGGAATGAAGCTCCGGCAGTGAGCAGGATTCCGAAGGCATACGCCGCAGTGCGAACCGGTCCGCCGATATGCATGCGCTCCACAAGGAGCTGAACCAGCGCCGGTGGAAGTACAAGTAGCGCCAGAAGAATCACGAGCACATTCTGCATCTTGTGTACGACCTTGTGCGTCGCTTCGGCGTGCGTCAGTTGTGTTGCGTAGTGCTCGCCTTCTTTGTGCTGCTCGGCGGCGTTCTGGATCTCTCCGGCAGAGAATTTCTCGACTGAGAACTGCCCGATCAGTTCATCCACGCGGGCCTGCGCGATATGAGCCCGTGCGGCGATTCTCTGCACGCGCTTGAGTGTCGAAGGATGGGTCAGGCTTGCTCCAGTTCCCTTTCCCCAGCTGAGAGGCATCAGATTCAGTGAACTCAGCTTCAGTAGCCCGGTAATCATCGCCTCAGGATCGTTCGTGAGTGCCATCGCGCCGGCATCGGCCTGCCGCTCGAAGCGCCGTGACAGCGCATAGACTCCGGCGAAGGCCAGCAAGACGGCGATCAAGCCATCGACTCCCCAATCAGACAGCAAGCCGATCCAGCGGTAGATGATGGCGAGCGTGGTGGGTGTCATCTTTACACCGGAGGCGATAAGAACTCCATAGATCAGCCCGACAATCGAGGCAAAAATGGTGGTCATCCAGGCTGGTGAGAAGACTGCGGCCAGCATGGCAAAAGTCAGCTTCGCGGGATGCCGAAGCTTCAAGTGCGTCAATTCGTGGCCCGTGATTGCGTCGACTTCGCGCTTCGACATCCGCTCCAGCAGAAAGTCGGTAAATGTAACCGTATTAGCCGCGGAGGCGAACGCATTTGCCATCTGCATTCGCTGCGCGGGCAGAATGACAACCTGCTGTAACGCCACGCCGGCGTTCTGGGCGAAGGCAAACACGCGATCACGCAGTTCACCTGTGCTGACGATTTGTGGATAATTCTTCGTCAGCTTCAGCTTCCATCGGCCGAGCAGAATCGCTACAAGGTATGAGCCGAATATCAGCCCGCCTGCCAGGCGGGATTCGTCCTTCATCAATCCAATCGCGGCGCTGATGCAGGCAATCGGCAGGATCCTTTGCGCCAGAGTCAGCGAGTGCTCGGTGAGAAACTGCGACCACGTGTATTGTGCCCGCTTCACGTCAACGAAGACGCGATGAGAAATCGATACGCACACGAGATAAATCAACGCCGCCGGCAAAAAGAACACGGCGAGATTGATCACCGCCATGAGACGCGGACCTGCCGAGAGCACGCCGTTGAGGAGTTGCTCAAGCTCGCGCCGTCCGCCGAGGTTGGTCAAATACCAGAGCAACATGCCCCCATTCGTGCACCAGCCCAGCGTCTTCATAAAGGCGAACCACGCGCCGGTCGGATCTTGATGAAAGGTTTTGAGAGATAGGGAACGGGCGCGCAGCAGGATGCAGACCGGCAGTAGGCAGAACACCAACGTTCTTAATGTGGTGCGAAGAACGGCGGTCTTCGACCATCCGAACGAGATGTACAGCTTCGGAGCTGGACCACTTTGGGATACAGGTATGGAAAAGAATCTAGACTCGTTCAGTTCGTTGGCATAGAGCCGGCTCAGTTCTCCAGACTTTGTTTCCGAAGCGCCGGTCATTGATACATAGGGGACTTTGGGAAGAATTACGTGAAGCTCGAGGCTGCTTACTCCGGAGGCCTGAAGTTCGGCGAGCAGTTTTGTGGAGTCAAGGTTCCCATTAAAGGTTAGACCATTGCGATGTAACGCCGAGGTGCAGTTGCCGTTTAGCTGCAGCGCATATTGCTTCTCGAATTGCTCCTTACGTTTCTGGCGTTGCGCGGGCGGAAGCTTGTTGAAGTATTTGGAGACAGCGGGACTTATTTGGGGATGCCGGAAAATGCCAACGGGACAATCGACCATCTGCGAAAGAGCAAGCGTGGTGTTGTCCCACGATTGCGGCTGAGCAAGCAGTGTAAAGTCAATGTTCGCGGCGCCACTCTTGTCATACGTCAGGTTCAGGTACGCGACCTTGTCCCCAGACGCATCGTCTTCCTCGTCATCGGAGTCGTCCTGAAGGCAGCTCATTGGAATCGACACGACGAGGATCAGCAGCGCGAACAGGTGCTTGAGTTTCATTGCAAATTCTTCATGCCTTCTGGAGCTGGCCGGGGGTACGGCCTTCCGCCACTATTGTTGACAGACCGATTGCCCAGGCTTTCCGGGGAGTGGTCACACGATATCCATTGCCTTTTCGGGTACCAAGTAACCAAGGTCATTGTCCGGTTGATGATGTACCGGGAAAGGCACGGCTATGTGCCGTTATGGGAACGCGCCTGATTATCGAGGAATAGCGTAGATTACCGAGCAAATCGGAAAAGCAGTCATCCTGAGGCCCGCGATGTTGGCGAAGGATCTCCCGGAAATCGGTCAAGCTTGATTGTTCTGTCCGGCTCTTTCCCCAAAAATCTCTGGCAGAAGAGCTGCGATGTAGCAATCAAGTCTGAAGATTGCTGGAGATCCTTCGGCAAAGAGGGCTCAGTATGACAGCTTTTCCCTCCCCAAATTCTCTTGTGCAAGTTCTTGAAATTGGACTTCCTAACATCCGCGGTGGAACACCAGAGCTGCAGGACGAAGCTGTAGGCGATCTGGCACAGCAGCACTGTTACAAGTGACAGTTCAAGAGTTTGCGGAAAAGGTTATTGATGTTTCGGGCCAGCCTTTTGGGCAGCCTCAGCTTCTAAGTAGAACAACAAGGATCGTTATGCTTGTCCCGATTCCGTCACCTGAGAACTGGCTCACTAGTCTGCTTGCTGGTGTCTCGCACACAGGCACAGCGATTACAGTGGGTGTATTCGTCGCTTGCGCGTTTCTGGCGACACGCTGCAAGGGCCGTTGCTGCGAAGACGAAATCTTCCGTCCACATGTAATTTAGTCGTTCCACACCAGCCATCACTCCCCAGAACTCCTCTTGCCACTTTTGCCCTAACGCTGCCTCGCTGTAGCCTCGATTCTTATGAGCGACGCAAATGCCCGCCGCGTGCTCGCCCTCTTGCGCATTGCCGTGGGCGTGATGTTCCTGTTTTTCGCTGAGTACAAGATCGTCGGTTCGGAGTTCGTGCACGGAGGCTTTCAGAAGTACATCAACACATACGTCGATCAGCACCAGGCATTGAGTTTGGTGCGGCCGATGCTAACAGGCTGGGTTCTCCCTCATCCATATTTATGGGCGCGCATTGTGGCCTGGAGCGAACTGCTCATCGGCATCTCGCTTGTGCTTGGTTGGTTCGTGCGCTGGAGCTCGCTCGGCGGGCTTGTGTTCATGCTGACAATGGCCGCAGCGAGTTGGTATGAGCCTGGTCATGGAGCTCCTGTGTGGCGCTACTTCGGAGCACATCTCGATAACATCCCCTTAGCGATGCTTTTCTTGATCTTCCTGGTGTTCAATGCGGGAACGACTTGGGGAGTGGATGGCGGGGTGAGGCTACCCAGGAAATAGTCAGAACCGTCCGCGGTAGCGGATGGGTCAGTCGCCTTGCATTCTTACGCACTCTCAATTATCGCCGAAACCTCTTCCCACTCCTTCATCAGCGATTCCAGATCGGAACGTCGGGTCTCCAGTAAGTTTGTAACTCTCGCAGTCTCCTGCGCGCTCACAAAGGTCTGGAGTGCCTGCTCGCACTCTGCAATTCCGGCTTCGAGCTTTGTGATCTCCTCCTCGATCTCATGCACGCGTTCTTTCATTTGCCGCAATCTGATCGGATTTACACGCCTCTGCTTTGCCTCGACAGACGATTCTTTCGTCGGGATCCCGTTGTTCGCGATCGCGGGCTGATGAGAGCGCGCTTCTGAAGTCTCGAGGGCGGCAACCGTGCCAGTTTGATTCTCAGATGCTCCATCGACCTGACCAGCGCCACCCTGCTTTCGCCAGAGATAGTCTTCGTAGTTGCCGGGGAAGGTCTCAACTTTGCCAACGCCTACTTCGAAGACGCGGCTGGCGAGCTTATCTATGAAATAGCGGTCGTGCGAGACGAAGACTACCGTTCCGTTGAACTCCCGCAGAGCGTTCAGAAGCACATCTTTGGCTCGCAGATCCAGGTGATTCGTCGGCTCGTCGAGCAGCAGGAAGTTCGAGGGATGCAGCAGCATTCGCGCTAGCGCATAACGATTGCGTTCGCCACCCGAGAGCACTCCCAGCGGCTTGAACACGTCGTCATCGGAAAACAGAAAGCATCCGAGCAGGTTGCGCAGCTCGGTCATCGTTGAACGTGGGGCGACTTCCTCCAAATCGTTTAGCATCCGTCGCTCGGGATCGAGCACCTTGTACTGATCCTGCGCGAAATAATCCGGCTCGGCGTTATATCCAAGCACGTACTCGCCTGCCGTGAGCGGCTCGGTGCCGCTGAGCATGCGGATCAGCGTCGACTTGCCCGCGCCGTTTGCGCCGACCAGAGCGATGCGGTCGCCACGCTCGATTACAAAGCTCACATCGCGGAAGACCTCTTTCGTGTCGTAACTCTTAGCCACGCCCTTGAATTCTGCGACGGTGCGCCCACTCGGCTTCGGTTTCGGGAAATGGAAGTGGATGGTCTTCTCTTCCGGCGGAATCTCGATGCGCTCGATGCGTTCGAGTTCCTTAATACGGCTCTGGACTTGCTTTGCCTTGGTGGCCTGATAACGAAAGCGATTGATGAACGCTTCGAGCTGCTCGATCTTCTCGCGTTGGTTGCGATAGGCGGACTCGAGCTGCGTCTTGCGCTCCTCCCGCTGCGCCAGGTATTTCTCGTAATTCCCGCTGTAAAACTGCACACGCTTGTTCCAGATCTCGACGGTCTTTTTCACGGTCACGTCGAGAAAGTAGCGGTCATGCGAGATGAGGACGAAGGCATGTGGATACGCGGCGAGGTAGTCCTCAAGCCAGTTGCGCGTCTCCAGGTCGAGATGGTTTGTGGGTTCGTCCAGCAACAGCAGATTAGGCTTCTGGAGCAAGAGCTTCGCCAGCGCAATCCGCATCTGCCAGCCGCCTGAGAATTCTTCGGTCGCGCGTTGCCAATCTTCTTTGCGAAAGCCGAGTCCGGTAAGTACTGCGCCGACCTGAGCTTCGAGGGCATACCCATCGTGCGCGCGGAACTGCGTCTCCGGCGTGTGGAATCGATCGGCGACCTGCAGGTATTCAGCGCTTGCGTGATCCAGTTCCGACATGCGGCCGGTGAGCTGTTCAAGCTCCTGCTCCATTGCCCGGATTTCGTCGAACACCGACATGCACTCGGCGAAGACGGTTCGCCCGCTGAGCGATAGGCCCTCCTGCGGCAGGTATCCGGCCGTGATTCCCTTAGTTCGAACGATGCTGCCGTAGTCGAGCGACTCGATGGACGCCAACACTTTCAGCAGAGTGGATTTGCCGGTTCCATTCGCGCCAACAACGCCCACGCGGTCGTTGGGCGTGATGAGCCAGTCAAGATCTTCAAAGAGAAGCTTGTGGCCGAAACGCTTTCCGGCGCCGGAGAGTTGAATCATGAACTACTTCAATTTTCGCAGAAAGGCGATTTCACCACCGAGGCACGGGGGGATACCGGGGAATCTACGTTGCTAATTGCGCGTTTTACGCCTGTCATCCTGAGGCCCTGTTTTGGCCGAAGGATCTCCCGCGATGCATCCAAGTCGTCACTGCCTCCCTTTGGCCGAGGATTTCTGGGCACCGAGGTGCCCAGGGATGAAGCAATGCTGTCCCAAACATTCTGGCAGATCCTCAGGATGACAGTTCTTTATTCTCAGTGTCCTTCGTATTCTTTGTGTTCACCCCGTCTTTGGTCCTTTTCCGGGAATGGCCGCCGGATTCTCGTGCGTGCGTTCTCGAATGTTAGCTTTCAGTGCGCTGCCGATGTGCACAGCCGATTCTCCATATTTATCGCGCAGCCGGTCCGCTGCCGAGAGGGCGTGTCGCCAGCGCTCGTCGCCGTCGAAGTCGAACGAAGCTGTTGAACCCGGCGAGTCGAATCCGGAAACCTGAACTCCCAGCAGACGCACCCTCGCGCCTTTTCTCCAGTTGTTGTGAAACAGTGCACGGATGTTCGAGAGGATTGCGTGATCGTTGCTGGTAGGTTCCGGCAGCGAATGCGCGCGGGTGATGGTGTGAAAGTCGGAGTAGCGCAGTTTGAGCTGAATGGTTCTGGCTTCGAACTTTTGCTCGCGCAGGCGGCGCGCAACCATTTCGGTGAGGCGCGCCAGAGTCGTCTCCAGCACGTGCACGTCTGCGGTGTCTTCCCCGAAGGTGTGCTCGTGGCTGATGGATTTCGCGGCGCTCTCGCCGATCTCTTCGTCGAACCAGCCGCCGGCGTCTTCGCCACGCGCTTTGCCCGCCATCGCCGATCCATATGCACCAAACTCCTGCTCGAGGTCTTGTCGCGCATCGAGATCAGCAAACGTGCGAATACCTAGCTCATGCAGGCGCGCTTCGGTGACTTTCCCAATACCCGGCATCTTCCGCACGGGAAGGCTGGCGAACATACGGACTTCGTGGCCCGGATGCACATAGAGCACTCCGTTGGGCTTGGCCAGATCGGAGGCGATCTTGGCTACCACGCGAGCACTGCCGATCCCAATCGAGCAATTCAGGTTCAGCTCACTCCCGATTGCGTTGTGCAGGTCGTGAGCGGCTTTGAGCGGAGGCCCAAGCAGACGCGCAGTGCCGGTCATGTCCAGATAGGCCTCGTCCACCGAAGCCATTTCCACTTTAGGCGAGAAGCGGCAAAGAATCTTGTGCACCTTGCCCGAATACTCGCGATAAAGGTCCATGTGCCCATCGAGGTAAATGCCATCCGGACACAACTTAGCTGCCGTCCGCAACGGCATAGCGGAATGCACCCCGAATTTTCGCGCGGCATATGAGGCCGCAGCGACGACGCCGCGTTGATCCTTGGCGCCGCCAACGATTACTGGCTTACCCTTCAGAGATGGATCGAGCAGTTCTTCCACCGAGACGAAGAAGGCGTCCATGTCGAGGTGGAAAATGATGCGATCTGCCGTCACAAGTGCTATTTCACCACGGAGACAAGGAGGCACGGGAGAAGAATCCGGAAGGAAGGGATCAAAGAATCGGGTGATCGTGCCCTCGGTGATCGGGTGAACTGACCCCGGTCTCGCCCAACTTCTCAAACACTGGACTTCTCAAACACCGTATCCGTGGACTCCTAACTACTGTCAATCCCTCCGTGGGGAACCTCGATTGGCTTTTACTTCACCCGATGGCCCGATCACCCGATTCCCGAACCCTCTTTAACACCCTGATCATCCAAATTCTGGAGAAACTTATCAGTTCCAGCGGGGTTAGGATGAACAAAGAATCCGGCCCGGCAACTGTGTCAATTCATGTCCCCCGAAGAGCTGAAGCTTGCAGAGCAGAGGGCACTTGAGCACGCGCATCACAGCGCGTTAGAACGGATCCGTTCCTTTGAGCAAACGCTGGAGAGCGCCACTAAGACCATGCTCTTCAGCGAGATCGCCAAACTGGCGGTTGATTCGTTTCGTTCGAGTAAAGTCCGATTTGCTCTGACTGCCCTAGGCATGGTCATTGGGACAGCCTCGCTGATCCTCGTCGTAACGATTGGACTTACGGGAAAGCAATACATCCTTAGCCAGATTCAGGCGATCGGTTCCAACATGATCCTGGCTTACTACGAGGGTGGCAGTAATTCTTCCTTCAGCACAGTCCAGAAAGACGAGCTGACCGAGGATGACGTTCGCGTGGTTCGTCAGGAAGTACCGGATATCGTCGCCGCCTCTCCGATGGTGGAGCTGCACGATCGCATTTCCGTGGGCGAAGGCAAGCAGCGGGACCTGCTGGTGCTGGGAGTTTCATCGCAGTACCGGATCGTTCGCAACCTGCTGATTCCGTCAGGGCGTTTCTTCGATGATGAAGAATCAATGACTCGCACCAAGGTTGCGGCGATCACTGTACAACTCGCGCGCCGTCTGTATGGCAATGAAGACTCCGCGGTCGGCCAGGTGATCAAGATCAGCAATCTCCCATTCACCATCATTGGGACCTTCAAAGAGCGTGTAGAGACCTTTGGGCAATCTGAGATTGCAGAAGACACGATCCTGATTCCGTACACGGTGGCCAAGTACTTCACCGGCACCGCAGCGGTGAAGCAAATATTTTTCTCCATGGGCGATTCCTCAGAAGTGCCCAAGGCGACGGAAGAGATCCACAAAGTGCTTCAATCGCGGCACCGGCCGCAATCGGTTTATCACGTCGACAATCTAACTCAGCTGCTCTCGGTGGCTGCGCAAACCGCCAACGCGCTTACGGTAGTGTTGCTCCTGATCGCCACAGTTACGCTCATAGTCAGCGGTGTCGGCATCATGAACATTATGTTGGCGAACGTCCGCTCGCGAATCCGCGAGATCGGTATTCGCAAGGCAGTGGGCGCTACACGTCAGGAGATCCGGCTACAGTTTCTTACGGAAGCTGTGTTTATCTCATTAACGGGTGGTCTGCTCGGAACGCTGATAGGGCTATCCGTTCCATTCTCAGTGCGCTTCTTCACCGAATACAGAATTCCGGTTTCGGGCCTTTCTGCGATTATTGCGATTCTGGTCGCTTCGGGTGTGGGTATTATCTTCGGAACCGTACCGGCCACGCGCGCAGCTCAGCTCGATACTGTGGAAGCGCTGCGCTACGAATGACCTATGGTGCTCGGAGCACCACAAGCACGCATGAAAATGTGTATGTTGATGGCGCCGGAGAGCGACGAGGCCGACTTATTCTGGCGCGTAAAAGCCCGTGTACGAATGTGGTCCGGGACGCAGTAGAGGTACAAGCACATGTCGTCTCCGCCGCAAGGTGGAGAGCACGAGAAGGGTTTTCTCATTGTTCTGTGTCCCTCGCTGGCGGCGTTCTCGGAACTGAATACTTGAAAAGCAAAGAGCCGGGCAGGTTCGCCCGGCTCGTCCTTGCATGTCCTGTCCGTCAGCCTCACCGCCAGCGGAGCGGAACAATCTTTTTTTGACCGGATTACATCACCATGGCAAGGCTTTCAAGCTCGCGCTGCAACACGTCGATCGAGCAGCCCGACTCCTCCACTCGCGTGGCGGCGTCGACAGCGGCGTCCGAAGAGACGCCGTAGCCACGGCCCGACAAAAACACGTGGAACAGCTCTGCCGCCTGCCACGAATCCAGCCCATTCTGCATCAGCTCGTTGCGCAGAGCGGATAATTCGGCGATTGAGAACTTTTCCACCATTTTCAGGTCACCTCCGACCCTACTTGCTACCTGCAACATTAGACTCACTTCGCTTGACATTTGTTGCAGATTCCTATCCAGTTGGTCACGAAAGTAAGTATCTCTGGTGCTATGACTTAGGTTGCCTGCCTTTGTTACTTTTGTCCCGCTACCGTTTAGACCCGCATATTTACTGTACGTAAGCAAGAGCAACACGGTTTCGTTGAATCGGGAAACCGGGCACAGAAAACAGGGCACAGGGAACAGCCGTAAGCGAACGCGTCTCGGAGAGACACATGAGTGCGACGCTTCGCGAATCGGCGCAAGAGATTTCCTCCACGGTTCTCCTTTCTGTTCCCTGTCCCCTCTTTCCTGTCCCCTGAATTGCTACTCCAACTTTCCTATTTCGGGACCATAAGCGTTCCCGTCGGCGATCTTGCTGACGTGAAGATCGAAGCCCGTCCCCGGCAGCAGCGATGCCAGAGTAAAAAGCTTGAAATTTGGAGCGATTGTCTCCGACTGTCGATAAACTCCAGGCTCGCTCTCTATGACTTGACGATTGCCTTCGCTCCGCTCCAGAAACTGCTGCGCGTCCGCGAGGCTTACAGGCTTGAATGCTCGTTGAGTTGTGATCGCTTCGGCCGCGTAGGAACGCACCAGCTTCGGCCAGTACTTCTCGAGCAAGGCCGAGCTGGCGAAGAGATCGGCCCAAATCAGCCTTCCGCCAACCGCTACAACCACTCCCACGGCATGCTGATCGCGGAGCTGGCGAGTTGTCGAGCTATAAGACTGCTCAACCGGAGCAGCTTGATCGGCAATCGCTTTGCGTACCCTCTCGTCGTCGAAGGTTTTTGCGTACGAGGAGGGAGGGGGAGGCGGGGGACCAGGCGCAGCGCCGGCACTTCCAGCGATGGCTCCGGCAACAGCGCCATTGGCTTCTCCTACCGAGTTCCACACGCGATGCTGATCCTGTGCAACCATGGCCTCTTTGCGCACACTAGGCTGTGCCATCTGCGATTTCATCGTGCCGAAATTAACCGAGGTTTCCGTCCATCGTCCGGGCTCAACGCAGAAAACGCCGAGATCCACAGGCTCACTCTCTGCGGGAATCACTCGATCCTTCGCGACTACCCGATCCTGTTTTCCTCCCGTAACAATCTCTCCTGCCAGCAAGATGAGCGGGCGCTTGGAGTTGTTGACCAGGACGAGGTTGTTTACCTGTGCGCTAGATACCGGAATTCGGTGATGCGGACCGCGAACAAGCCCGCCGGTTCGACCGGTTTCGGTCACAACAACCTCGCCGGACCTGATTCCTTCATCGAGCGTAATAAAACCGCTGGTATCGTGAGTGATCGAGGTCACGACTGGAAAAATTGTGAGATTCCCGTGGGAAATTGGGTTTAAGACTTTGTAGTTCGGACTTGCGATGCCGCCCCAAACAAGTGATGAACAGGCGAGCCAAACAATCACTACGCCGACTCCAAATCGGGAAAAGATAGACCGGGACATACCTCTCCTCCGGTGGCGAACAGATGGCTTTAGGGGTAGGCACTGCCCGCTGGTGAGAGGAGAACGTGGATTCGGCGTCGGCTTGCAAAGAAATTTGCTACCATCCGCATTGGCCGGAGAGTCTTCCTAAACGATGCCAGTAGTTCAGTCCAACCACGCCGAGGTCGTTACATCCCTGATCGAAGGCGATCTGTCGGCAGCCCTGTTCCAACGGAGTGGTGGCTCGGCATACGGACTCTCCCTTAGCCAGTTTGCGTCGATTCTTGAAAACGTGGTCAGACGTACCGACGGTATGAGCGGTTCAAGTAAGCAGCAGATTGTCGCTTTTCTCTCAACGCTGAAGCTGGACGAGCTCGCACTTGCGCAAGGTTGCGCCGCAGGAAATCAGCACGCATGGGACGTATTTCTAACCAAGTACCGCGAATCGATTTATCAGTCGGCGCGGAGCATTGCACGCAACGAGACTACCGGTCGCGATCTGGCCGATTCCCTGCATGCGGAACTCTACGGGCTGGGACCGGCTGATGACCGGCGCTCGAAGCTCGCCTTGTACTCCGGTCGAGGATCACTTGCTGGATGGCTGCGCATGGTGCTCGCGCAGAGCTACATAAATCAAATTCGCACAGGCAAGCGCCTGGTGAGCATTGAAGAGGAAGAAGAGGAGCATGGCAGGCAGTTTCCTGCCGCCGCGACTGAGATCGCCGCGCCAGCGGATTCGCGGATAAAGGATGCTATTGACGAGGTGCTCACTGCTCTTTCCCCCGAGGAGCGCTTCCTACTCTCATCTTATTTTCTGGATGGTCGCCGATTAGCGGAGATTGGACGAACCTTAGGCGTGCACGAGTCCACGATCAGCAGGAAAATGGAGAAACTGCTTTCTGACGTCCGCAAACGGATTCGGAAGGCACTGGAAAGGCGTGGGATGAGCCGCCGTCAAGCGGAAGAGGCCATGGAGACGGACGTTCGTGATTTGGAATTGGACGTAGCTGCTCGATTGCGCCCGCCGGCGGCAAATAGTCCGTAAATTCCAGCTCTCGCAGCGCAAGGATTGTAGTTTTGGACGTTCACTGTTTAACGATCAGAATCGAGGTAGTTTGGACCGTTTTAGCAACATCCTGAAACAGCGGCTTGAGACCACGCAATCGGTGCAGGCAGCGCACCCTTCCGCAGACACACTAGTTGCGTTCGTGGAGCAGGGTCTGACTGGCTCGCAGCGCGAGGCTGTGCTGGAACATCTGTCGGTCTGTCCGGAGTGTCGTCAGGCAATGGCACTCGCCACACCTGAAACCGCGACGGTGAACGTGGCTGCAACGCGGGCTGTCAGTCCAATGCTCCATTACCCAGCTGCCATGCGCTGGGCGTCGCTGGCAGCAGCATTGGCTGTCGCTGTCGGAGTTGGGGTGATCGCCTACGAGCATGAGGCAGGTCCGATTCAGCGGCAGGCAATGGTTAGCAGCATCTCGCAAGAGCAAAAGGCAAATGTTCCTGTTGCAAGCTCGATGCCGACCGCGAATGAAGAGACAGCTCCAAGCAACTTGAAGTCGGCTGCTTCGCAGGCACAGTCACATTCATCGATTGCAGAAAAGCGGGAGGTCAGGCGAGAGCGGAGCGTGGCAAAAAAGGAGATGCCACCCAAAGCAACGATTTTGGGCACTCTTTCCGCAAAGCCATCCCAGACAGAAAGCAATAGCAGATACGCATTGAAGACACTGCCCGCAGCACCCGAAGTTCATCCCATGATCGCGGACAAGAGAGACGCGGTCGAGACAGCTCCGGCTGCTTCGGCCCCTGCATCAGCGGAATCCGTTGCGGTGAGTGCGGAGAATAGTAAAGATCTCGACAGCTACATTGCTTCCGCGAAGCCCAGTACAGGGTCTAGCACCGGCGGGGTGGTAGGAGGGGTAGCGGGAACGAATTTTGTACCGAACCAACCGGCACCCGCTAAAGCCCTAAACACAGTGAGCCTCCCTGGCGCTAAAGCGAAGGTTCCATACGGAGTGCTCGCATTTGTTCACTGGACGATATCCACTGCCGGAAAGCTCCAGCGACGTGCAATCGATGGCACTCTGACCATCGTAGAGCCGGTGCCAGGCGCGATCATACGCGCGGTAGCTGCGGAGGGGATAGAAGTTTGGGCAGGAGGCTCACGGTCTGTTCCCACACCCAAGAATGCTCTACCCCGTTCGGTGCTCTTTCACAGCTCCGATGCGGGGGAGACATGGAATACGATCGACGGCCCCTGGCAGGGATCGATCACGCGAGTAAATCTCGCTGGTCTGGGAAGTCTGACCGTTGTTGCTACTGATGGCAGCTGGAGCACTGGTGACGGAGGAAAGAGCTGGAGCAAGCCGTAGCCCAACCTTCCGTTAGAATTCCGCTATGCCCGTTTCACAACAGTTGCTGGACATTCTCGTCTGCCCCGCCTGCAAAGAACCCGTCAAGCTGACCGAAAAGCAAGACGGCCTACGATGCGCCGCTTGCGGCCGCGTCTATCCGATTGTCGACGACATTCCGGTTATGCTCATCGACAAGGCTAAGCAAGGTTGACCGCTTCGCGAACTTACGCTGCAAAATTAAGGAAACAGCGAAGTTAACAGCGAAAATAACAGCGAATGTTTTGATTAACTCAAAGGTTATTAAATTCTGCCCGAAAACCGCATTTGGCGCTCTTGGATCGCCGAATAACAGCGAAATATCAGCGTATCTCTCCGAACAGGTTGCTCACTGTAGAATCTGCTTTTTTAGGAGCTGCGAGGCCTTGCACCCAATTGGTGTAACCGAACTCGCGGGGCAACTCATTTAAACTGATCTGTTATGCCTCTGGAGACCTCGCACGCCTTAGCTACTATTCTTGATGGCAGCAAGATCGCCGCACAGATCAAAGACGAAGTAGCTGCTCAGGTGAAAGAGCTCTCCGCCCAAGGCATTCGTCCCGGGCTGGCTGCAGTGCTGGCTGGGAACGATCCGGCCTCCGAGATTTACGTCCGCAACAAGGTGCGGGCATGCGAGCAGCTCGGAATTTATAGCGATAAGCTCACGCCGCCGGCCTCTGTGACAACCGAGGAAATGCTCGAACTCGTGGACGACCTCAATCTACGGGGCGACATCGACGGAATCCTCGTCCAACTCCCCCTGCCGCCGCAGGTGGATTCAAAGCGCGTGCTGCTGGCGGTCTCTCCGGCTAAAGATGTAGATGGCTTTCATCCGGTGAACGTGGGGTATCTGTCCACGCAGCGTCCCGGTCTCACGCCTTGCACGCCAGCTGGAGTTATCGAGATTCTCAAGCGCAGCAAGATTGAGATCTCAGGACGCGACGCGGTGGTTCTAGGTCGCAGCGACATCGTTGGTAAGCCGGTCGCGATGATGCTCATCAACAACAACGCGACGGTGATGGTCTGCCACAGCCGTACTGTCGATCTCGCAGCCCACACGCGGCAAGCTGACATTCTCGTCGCCGCGATCGGAAAGGCGGCGATGGTCACGCCAGATATGGTGAAGCCTGGCGCTACCGTAATCGACGTCGGAATCAACCGTATGATGGACAAACACAAGGTCCGCGAGTATTTCGGCGACGATCCTAAGCGTCAGGAGGAGTTCACGAAGAAGGGATCGACCTTGGTTGGCGATGTCCACCCCCGAGTCGCGGAAGTGGCCGGAGCCATTACACCGGTGCCGGGGGGAGTCGGGCCACTGACGATCGCGATGCTAATGTCCAATACCGTGAAAGCTGCGCGCCTACGTCGCGGGCTGCCAGTTCGATGAGCCTGCGCGTCGGACTTACCGGTGGACTAGCAAGCGGCAAAACTACAGTCGCGGAGATGTTTGCGGCGCGGGGCGCATACGTGCTCTACGCCGATAAGGTCGGACATGAGCTAATGGAGCCGTGTCAGCCGGCATACGAAGAAATCATCAGACATTTCGGCGAGTCAATCGTCAATTCTGACAAGAGCATCAATCGCGCAAAACTGGCGGAGATTGCATTTGGCACCGGCAGAATCGAGGAGTTGAATAAAATTGTTCATCCCGCGGTGGCTTCTCGACTTGAGCGCTGGATCGAGGAGATGTCAGAGTTCGATCCTCGTGCAGTTCTGGTGTTCGAGGCTGCACTGATCCTTGAAGCTGGATTGGGAAAGCATTTCGACAAGCTGGTTGTCGTCGCCAGTCATCCAAAGCAGAAGCTGGAACGCTTTGCCACACGCACACTCCATGCTGGCCCTAATGATGCGTCGGAACGCGCGAAGGCTTTGTCGGAAGCTGAGCGGCGCATCGGGGCACAATTATCCGATCAGGAAAAGGTCGCTGCCGCCGATTACGTCATCGATAATTCCGGCGATCTCTCTCAGACCGAGCGCCAGGTGAACAGGGTTTACAAGGAGCTTCAACAGCTCGCAGCCGGGAAGGCGATTCACTCCCGCATCTGAGGTTCCCCATGAGAACGTTACGTCCCTTAATCTTCTCGATTTTTCTCGTACTTGGCTTTTACATCCTCACCACGCATGAAGGCGGTCCCTTTCGCCTTCCGGTCGACAAAAGCTGGGTAACACGTCCGGCCAAGGTTGAAATCACAGAGGCGGCCTCTGCAGCAAGCTTCGATCCCGAAGAGCAGAACAACATCAGCGTGTATCGCAAAGTGATTCCAACCGTAGTGAACATTACTTCGACAGCGGTTGCGTTCGACTTCTTCTATGGGGCGGTGCCGCAGCAGGGACAAGGATCGGGATTCATTATCGATTCCGACGGCCACATCCTCACCAATAATCACGTGATCGCGGGAGCGCGTCAGGTTGAGGTGACGCTTTGGAACAAGAAAAAATATCGCGCGGAAGTGATCGGGGCGGACCGGCAGAAGGATTTGGCCGTGATCCAGATTCCGGCAAAAAGCCTCGCCTCGGTGACGCTCGGCGATTCAAAAACCCTCGAAGTTGGGCAGAAGGTGTATGCCATCGGAAATCCCTTTGGTCTGAGCGGGACCATGACTCGCGGCATCATCAGTTCGATTCGTTCGGTGCGCGGGCCTGAAGGAAGTGCGATTGACCAGGCCATTCAGACCGACGCCGCCATCAATCCCGGGAACTCCGGCGGTCCGTTGCTGAACTCGCGCGGCGAAGTCATCGGCATCAACAGCATGATTCTGACCGGAGGCGCGGAACAGAGCGCCGGCGTGGGCTTTGCTATCCCCATCAACGCAGCGAAAGCAGTCCTTAACGACCTGGTGCAGTTTGGGCGTGTGCGTCGTCCCAGTCTGGGAATTGCCGGATTGCTCCCCATCGGCCCCGAGTTAGCGGATCAAATGGGCCTTGCCGCCGATGCCGGCGTGCTCGTCCAGCAAGTAGTGCCCGGGGGCGCGGCCGACAGAGCAGGCATACGAGGCGGGCGCGAACGCGCGTATCTGGGAAATACGCCGATCTACATCGGTGGAGACCTTATCGTTCAAATCGACGAGCAGGACATCGAAACTCCGCAAGACATCGCCAACGTGCTAGACAGCCATCATTCCGGCGATGTGGTGAAAATAACGGTGTATCGCGGCAAGCAGAAGCTCACGTTGAATGTGACGCTCGACGAGATGCGGGGATCGCAGCGGGCGACGTAGAAGCGAAGTTAATCAGGGACCGCCCTACTCTCAGTCCTCCTGTACAATTTCGCGGGTGACAATTCGCGCCCGGTTTCTTGCCTCCTTCCTTATTGTCAGCTTCCTCGTTTCAATCGCAAATGCTCAACCGCTCGATCCCAAGCTCTACCAGGGTCTTCGCTGGCGGCTTGTCGGTCCGTTCCGTGGCGGACGCACCGTTTCTGTTGCCGGCATTCCCGGCAATCCGAACATTTACTACTTCGGGGGAGTCGGCGGGGGAGTCTTTAAGACCACCAACGGCGGCGTCACGTGGAATCCGATCTTCGATTCGCAAAGTGTCGCTTCGATTGGCGCAATCACTCTAGCGCCCTCCGATCCGAACACGATTTATGTCGGAAGCGGCGAGCCCGATCTTCGTTCAGATCTCTCCACGGGTAACGGAATGTACAAGAGCACCGATGCCGGAGCTACCTGGCAGCGCATTGGACTCGATGACTCGCGCCAGATCGCACGCATCGTCGTGGATCCCCACGATCCGAACGTACTTTTGGTGGCAGCGCTCGGACACGCCTATGGTCCCAATCCGGAACGAGGCGTTTTCAAGTCAGTCGACGGCGGCAAGACGTGGAAGAAGGTTCTGTTCATCGACAACAATCGAGGGGCGATCGATCTCGCATCCGATCCAGACGATTCACATACGCTTTACGCAGCCATGTGGCACGTGCAGCGTCCACCATGGAGTCAATATCCGCCCGACAACGGGGATGGAGCCATCTACAAATCAACCGATGCAGGTGATAACTGGAGCAGACTGGGTGCAACCGGACTGCCAACCGGCGATTGGGGTCGCGTCGGTATTCGCGTTGCCGCCGGTACACAGGGCAAGCGTCTGTACGCGCTGATCGACCATAAAGACACAAAGCAGGCCGGCTTCTACCGGTCAGATGATAGCGGCGCGACGTGGTTGCGAGTTGGCAGCGATTCGCGCATTCTCGGTAGGCTCTGGTACTTCGGCGAAGTCGCACTCGACCCGAAGAATCCTGACGTTATCTACCTGCCAAACGTTTCTATCTATCGCAGTCAGGACGCAGGCAAGAGCTGGGAAGCCATTAAGGGCGCTCCGGGCGGAGATGACTATCACGCGCTCTGGATCGATCCCACAAACCCGCAACGCATGATTACCGGCAGCGATCAGGGAGCGACCATCAGCGTGGATGGCGGCAAAAGCTGGAGTTCCTGGTACAACCAGCCGACCGCGCAGTTCTATCACGTGATCACTGACGACCAGTTCCCTTATCGCATTTATGGCTCGCAGCAGGACAGCGGCACAGTCTCCACCGCGAGCCGCAGCGATTACGGAAGTATCAGCTTCCGGAATTGGTACTCAATCGGCGCTGGCGAGAGCGGCTATATCGCGCCCACTCCCGACGGCAGCACAGTCTATGGCGGCGATCCCTATGGGCCCGTAATGCGCTTCGATCGCCTCACAGGGCAGGCGCAGGATGTTTCGCCGCAAGCAGTGCAAGCCTTCGGCACGGAGATCTCTCAGCGCATGCTGCGGGCGACGTGGACCTCGCCGATCGTGATGTCACCGCGCGATCCAAACACACTCTACTTCGGTTCACAGTACCTGTTGCGCTCCACCGATCGAGGAGCAAGCTGGGCGCAGATCAGCCCAGACCTCACAGGAGCTGATCCCAAGGCCCCACAAACCGGAGCGCCAACAATTCAGAATGCGAAGGCGCGTGGATACGGTGCGATCTACACTGTCGCGCCTTCGCCTCTCGACAGCAATGTGATCTGGACTGGCAGCGATACGGGCATGATTTATCTGACGCGCGACGGCGGGAAGACGTGGAACAACGTCACCCCGCCTGGCTTGGGCGACTGGAGCAAGATCAGCCTGATCGACGCCGGACATTTCGACGCTGGCACGGCCTACGCAGCGGTGGATCGCCATCGGCTCGACGACATGTCACCGTGGATCTATCGAACGCATGACTACGGCAAATCCTGGATGAAGATCGTTGACGGCATTGCCAGCAGTGCGTTCGCTCGGGCAGTTCGCGAAGATCCTGCGACCAAGGGCCTGCTGGTCGCCGGAACTGAATTCGGCGTCTACTTTTCCACGGATGACGGTTCACATTGGAACACGCTGCAGTTGAATCTTCCATCTGCGCCAATCCATGATCTGGTCATCAAGAACAACGACATCGTCGCAGCCACGCATGGGCGGTCGTTCTGGGTGCTGGACGATGTATCCCCACTGCGCCAACTTACCCAGAAGTCTGCCGGCGATTCTGCTCATCTCTTTAGACCAGCACCTGCGTTCAGAGTTCGTCGCAGCGTGAACAATGACACGCCTCTGCCGCCTGAAGAGCCGCAGGGCGACAACCCCCCGGCGGGAGCCATCATTTACTACCAGCTCGGTTCAGCTCATGCACAAGAAATCACGTTGGAGGTTCTCGACCAATCCGGCCAGATGGTGCGTCGTTACTCTAGCAACGATAAGCCGCGCTCTCCGCGAACGCCTCCACCATTTCCAAATTACTGGCTGCCCAAGCAGGAAATTCTCTCCGCCGAACCGGGCATGCATCGTTTTGTATGGGACCTCCGCTATGCTCCGGCAGGAGGCGGTGGAGCATACGCCATGGCCGTCGCGAATAAACAGACGGAAGCGCTACCGCAAGGGCCTCTGGTTGTTCCCGGCTCCTACCAACTTCGTCTTACGGCGGGTGGAAAGAGCTTCGAGCAGCCGCTGGAAGTTGGCCCTGATCCACGTGTAAAAGCCAGCGCTCAAGAATATGCTCAGCAGTTCGCACTGGCTAAACGCACCTATGAGGCCCTGCAACAAGCTGGTGATGCAACTCGGCAAATCGATCAGCGCCGCTCCGAACTGAAGCAACAGCCCGATCCCGAATTGGATCGCAAGCTCGTCAGCATCGCTGGAGCAGCGCGCGGCGAGGAAGATGAGGAGGGCGGAACAGCTCCAACCGCGCTTACCCTCCGCAGAGTCAGTGCAAACCTTTCACGTCTGCTTGGAGTGGTCGAAAGCGCGGATGCGGCACCGACTAAGCAGGCCAGTGATGCAGCAAAAGAGGCTCTTCAGCAGTTGGATGAGTTGCTCGCGAAGGTGAAGGAAGCTGGTTTGAAGTAAACCAGCTTTGTGGCACAGCCGCCTCGGCTGTGGCTCCGCCCAAGTTGACCTAACTCATACAGTTGGGGAATTGATCCTGTTGCTTTAATGATTAGCTAAGTGAGCTAGACAGTAACAAGTCAACCTTACCTGCCGCGCTAGACATTTCGCCTGTCTTAGGTTCGAGCAGAGCCACAGCCGAGGGCGGCTGTGCCACATTCCTATCCGGTAAGCGGTATTGAGAGATCAAGAGCAAGCCCAACAAAAAAGGCAGCCATAGCTGGCTGCCTTGAGGTGAGTAGAGACGCAGCATGCTGTGTCTCTACCGTTGTTTTTCTAGAACGAGATCTTCGCGGCAAGTTGCAGCACGCGTCCCACGTTCGCAAAGTTGTTGTTGATACTGGCTGCTGACGCGAGGCCGAAGGCGTTCACGCCTGCGCCTGAGGCGAGGTCGTTCGGGCTCAGGGTGCAAGTTGTCGATCCAGTCGTCGTGCAGTTTGCTGCAGTGTTGTAGAGCGTGTTCTTTACCGAGGTGATGTTCTGGTGGTTGAAAAGGTTGAACGCTTCAGCGATCAACTGCAGCTTAGCGCGCTCGGTAATGGGGACGTTCTTGGTAATCCGCGGGTCTACCGAGTACAGCGACGGCAACCGGAACTGATTGCGCGCCGTTCCCGGAGCGCGTTCGTTACGGTTATTGCCGTCGTTGTTCAGATCGCTGGTCACGACCGCAGTGTACGGCTGGCCACTCTGCGCCATGAACACGCCGGAAAGTTCCCAACCACCAAGAATCGTGCGCGCAGCACGACTGAAGTTTCGCGCGTAGTTGTCGAGCTGCCACACGCCGCTAAAAATGAAGCGATTGCGCACGTCATCGTCGCCCGAGGCGCGATCGAGCGCGATGTGCAGCGGATCGTAGACCATCTTGCCATCATCGGTGCCGGGAACAACAGCGGTCGCGTCCGGGCGATCGTCGATCACATGGCTCCAGGTATAAGACGTGAGCACCTGGAAGTTGCGAGAAAAGCGCTTGTTCAACTCCAGTGATAGCCCGTTGTAATTCGAATTGGCATTGCTCTCGAACTCAAAGATGCGAACGAAGTTCGAGTTTGGGCGTGCTGCGGTGTACTTGTTGTAGGTGAAGGACTGGCCGGTCGTGCTAACAGTAGCAGTGATCGGCGTCTGCGTCGGAGCGAGGTTGATGTCGCGCGTACGCTGAATATGCGAGCCATGCACCCCGGTATAGGCCAATGTGACAGAAGTGTCGGGCGCGATCTCACGTTCGACCGAGAGGTTGTACTGCTGCAAGTACGGCTGCTGATAATCGCTGGCGAACAACAGGATCGTTGGCTTCGCCGTGGTAAACCCGGTCGGCGGAGCGCATCCGGCCGAAGCCTGCGGAGCCCCGCAGAGCGTGCTTGGATACGAAACCGGCAGAGGTGCAGTAGCTCCGGCGCTGAACGACAACGTCTGCACGTTGATGCCGTTGTTAGAAAGCGCGGTGCCGTACATGATCGACGGCGTATTGGCATAGAAGATGCCATATCCGCCGCGCACGACCATCTGCTTGCTGCCTACGTGCGGTTGCCACGCGAAGCCGATACGCGGAGCGACGTTGTTGGTGTCATTCGGAATCTTACCGGTGTCGAGCCCGGCAGCGAATGCTGCTGCATTCTGCACCGTCGGCTGCTTCACGGTCGCAAGGTCGTAACGCACCCCGAGGTTCAGGGTGAGGCTATTGCTGAAGCGATAGTCGTCCTGAACGAAGTAGGCCTGCTGAAGTGCATCGGGATGAGTTGTGGCTCCGGTAGTACCCGTTCCGGGAAATGCCTCAAGGAAGGAGTTACCGGTTGCTGTAACAGGCTGCCCGCTCAGACTCCGTCCGAAGTCATCCAGGCTCGCAAACGTGTATGAACCGGAGAAGTTGCCGGGGAAGAAGTTGAGGATCTTGTCGACGAGAACGTCGCCACCGAACTTTAAGCTATGGCGACCCCAGATGTAGGAGACGGTGTCCACGTACTGTTGGCGATGGATGGTCGTCTCGCGCGGGCTGAACGAATTGCGTCCCACCGAGACCGATTGCCCGGAGAAGCGCACGATTGCTTCCGGATTGATGCTGTTTGCCTGACCCGGCTCGCTGTCCCGCTGATAACTGAACTTAGCTACGTTCACCAACGTTGGACGGAGAGTGGTGGTGAGCTGAGTGTTAAAGCTATCGCTGTTCACAAGCGAGGCACCGGTGTGCTCGAAGGCACTCGACGTGCCGCTGTTCTCGAGGCCCTGGCCGGTGAAGCGCTGCGCGTTGTAGCGGGCCGAGAGCTGATTGCGGTCACTGATGTTCCAGTCGCCCTTGCCGAGGTAAACATCCTGGTTGAAGGTGCGGTTGTAGTTATTGATGCGCGACGACAGGTAGTTCACCGCAGTCGTCTGGAACGCATTCGCCGGAGTCGGCAGCGTTACCAAAATGGGATTACCGGTCAGGTTGCGCTGTCCATCGTAATCGAAGAAGAAGAACAGCTTGTCTTTCTTTACCGGTCCACCAACGTTGCCGCCGAACTGGTTGAAGTGATATCCAGGCTTCAGAGGAAGTGGCCGGCCAGCGCCTTGAGCAAATGCCCGCTGCAGGCTGTAGATGGGATCGTTGGCGTTCAATCCGCGATCGCGGAAGAACTCGAAGGCCGTGCCGTGATACGAGTTGGTTCCCGATTTGGTAACGACATTGATCACAGCTCCGCCGGCTCGTCCTAACTCCGCCGAGTAGCTGTTGCTGTTGACCTGAAACTCCTGGACGGCATCCTGGCTGAACTGATACGGAGCGCGGCCGGAACCGGTGCGTCCTAGCGTCTGTCCGAAGAAGGTGTTGTTGTTGTCGGTGCCATCGACGGTCAGTGAGTTCAGCGTGCCGCGCTGTCCAGCGAAGCTGAGGTCGCCACCGCGGGTGTAGTCGCGCGTGACTCCGGGTGTGAGCAGCGTAAAGTCGAGGAAGTTGCGGCCATTGGTCGGCAGATTCGCAATCTGGCGATCGCCCACGGTGTCGCTCACGCTGCTGCGCGTGGTCTCAACTACCGGCGCTTCGGCGGAGACCTGGACGGTTTCGTTACCCGTAGCGACCGGCAACGCCATCTTCAAGTCGATCTTTGCACCGATCGTGACCTGAATGTCCTGGTGGAATACGCCAAATCCGCTGTGAGTCGCTTCAATGCGGTAAGGACCAACGGGCAAAAGTGGAAAGACAAACAATCCGTCGGAATTGCTGTTCATGGTGAAACTCTCGCCCGTGGCGGTATTGGTAGCGGTTACCTTGCTGTCGGTAAGGACAGCCCCGGAAGCATCACTGATAGTGCCGGAAACCGATCCCCGGCCTGCCTGCGCCAGGGCTCCGGAACAAAGTGCGAGGCAAAGCGCAAACACAACGAGCAGTTGGAACATCTTGCTGGCATCGGCCGAGTTTCGGCCACAACTTCGTGACAACATAGTTCACTCCTGGCTTTCTTTTCGGGTTGGAAAAATTTCACAAGGACCGCGAGAGCAAGTCGTTATCGCGCTCTGCGTTCGGTCCATTTGTTAGGGCGTTTTACCAGTCTTGCACGGCAATAAGAATAAATTGTGAACAATGACTGAAGAGTTTGTTACCGATCGCTTTGTACTGGTGCGAACAGGCCAGTCCCGCAAAGCGGGATGAAAGACTCAGAGTTGATGCTGGTTTTAAGCATAGCGCAAAGCAAGGAAAGGGAGCGTAAGACTTAGGACTGAATTGCCTAACTTCTCTGCACCGAGCATATGAAAAGGAATGAAACCACTTAGGCCGGCCTTCGACGCCAGAGTTAAGACCTGGCAATCACAAGCGCTTCGGACAAAAAAGGCAACGCCTGAGCGTTGCCTTGGGAAGCCTTCCGGAATCTTAGAACTGGAAACGAGCCGTGAATTGCGCCTCGAATGGCGACGGGGCATTGTTGTTCGTCAGTAGCTGTCCCGTCGCTGAGTCCCGCAGGCGCAGGAAGTTGGGGTTTGCAGTCCACTGCCCGGCTCCTGTTCCAGCGAAGCTGGGAATTCCGCAAGTCACCACAGAACTCGACGAGCAGAAGTTCGTCACGGTCGTACCGGAGTAGGTCAGGTTCATCAGGTTAAGAAGGTTGAACAGTTCCGCAGAGAGCTTAAGTTCTCGGGATTCTCCGAGATGAATTCCCTTCTGCACCCTGAAGTCGATGTTAGTCGTGCCGAGATTGCGGTAGGAATTGCGCTTGAATGGGATTCCAGCCGCAGCGTATGGCCGATCATTGTTAGTTCGGTCCTGGTTCAGGTCTGATCCGATGCTCGGATTGATAGGCGCTCCGGACACGATTCTCATGGCGCTTGACAGCTCGATGCTGAAAGGCAGGAAAAACACGGGCTGGGCAACGAACTGGTGTTTGCGGTCGATGTCTGAGAAGTTATAGTCGGGCGAGAAGTTGAAGGCGTCCTGATACTGCACGCCGCTTGCGCTGCGCTCCTGGTAATCGTCGTCGAGGTTTTCCGAGAGCGTGTAATACGCGGATAGGCTTCCCCACCGGCGTTTTAGAGTGGACTTTAGCGTCATGGCACGGAAGAGACTCTTTGCGGTGGATTCACGAATGACGACCATGCCCAGCGAAGAAACTGGGCGAAGCGTAAGCGCTGCCGGACAGCCTGTCGGTGCCGTGCCGGTCAGACGGTACACTGGCCTGCCGCCAGCATCGGTGCAAGTCGCTACCGGCATATTCATGTCGGTATTGCGCTGAAGGTGGACAGTCTTGATCCATGTACCTTCCAAACCTACCGATAATCCCTCAGCAATCTCATGTTCGACGCCACCCCCTGCCTGGTAGGACCGAGGATTGGCGAAATTGTTTGCGGTGAAGATCGGCTGCGCACCAGTGTAGGGATTGAATGCCTTACCTTGGGCGGCTGCAATCGCACCGGCGATCTGCTTCACTTGGTCAATTGTCGGATTGGGAAGATTGTTTAGGCCAAATTTCTTAAGGTCAACCCCAGCGATGAGCAGTTGCTTATAGACGGTGTTACACGGCGATGGACAGCCGGTGACGGTAACGCCAGCGGGCACAGTAATCGGCAGTTGGATCGAGAGGTCTCCAGGGGGCTCGCGGAAGTTATTCACGGATGCGGCATAGAGCAGCAGCGGAGTCGCTGCGTAATAGGTACCTCCGAAGCCGCGGATTACGGTCTTGCCGTTGGAGAACGGATCCCAGGCAAAACCAAGGCGGGGCGCGAATTGGGTCATCTGATCTGGAATGACATGCGGATCGGCGCTCCGACCATCAGGAAAAGTAACGCCCTGAACCAGCGGCACCATAGCGTTATTCGCCTCCGCAGTGGGATTCAAGGCTCCTTCCCAACGCAAACCGGCATTGATGGTGAAGTTGGGCCTTATGCGCCAGGCATCCTGCACGAATGAAGCAAACTGCTTGCCGGATAGCGTGGCCGCGAGGTTGCCGAGTTGATGCGAATAGAGCGCCGTGGGATCGTCAAAACGGTTGCCCATAACCGTCAGAATGGTTGACACCGTTGAAGTCGTCGAATTGAACTGGCCAAATTGGTTGAAGCCGAACGTTTGGGCAGCATAGATGTCATTGAATTCACCGCCGAACTTTAGCGAGTGGTTGCCCTGAATCCAGGTGACATTGTCAGCAAGTTGCACACGATGATCGTGCTCTTCATTTTGTCCGAGGAAACTCACAGTACCGAAGTTCCCGACGTTGTTTGCGACGGTAGGCGACTGGGCATTGGCCAGGCGTGGACGGGTCTCGTACGCATATTGGCCACGAAGCTCGTTGGCAAACCGTGTCCAGCTACTGGTCAACTGACCAACTCCGGTCCGGGTGTGATCGATTTCTGTTCCGTTATTTGATAGTGCGTTGCTAAGAGTGGGAGCAAGAGCAGTTCCCACTGACGTTGCATTGAGTCCCTGGTAGTTACTGTGGTTGTAGCGTCCACTGAGATGATGGCGGTCGTTGATCTGATAGTCCACCTTGCCCAGAAACAGGTATGCGTCATTTGTTTGCTCAAATGGCGTCTCCAGTGACTTGTAGTAGCTGTACGCTTCCTGCGTTGCAGCGGTCGGTGTAAACGTAGCAATGTTGGCAAAGAAAACTTGATGCGGCAGCCGTTGGCGCTGCTGGTCGTAGGCGCCGAAGAAGAATAGTTTGTTCTTCTTGATCGGCCCCCCAACTGTTCCACCCCACTGCTGCAGCGTGGGATTCGGATTGACGACGCAAGTGGTGCATCCCCTCGAAGCGAGTTGGGACGCAACCGTGTCGTAGAACTCATTGCTCGCGGCGGCACTGTCGGGGCGTATGACATATTGCAGCGAGCCGTGGTATGTATTCGTTCCCGATTTGGTAATCGCCGTGATCGCTCCGCCCGTCGAACGCCCGAATTCTGCCGTGTAACCGGCGCGGACGATCTGGAACTCGGCAATCGAATCCAGCGGAATCGTCGGCGCAAAGTTTGCGCGCTCGCCTCCGCGAATCCCGCCAAAAAACAACTGTCCATAATCCGCTCCGTCGACATTTATGCTGCCGGTATTCACCATGCGCTGACCGGCAAGCGTAATGCCGCCGCGCGACGGATCGACAGCGGCCGTGGGAGTTGTGTTGACGATGTCCTGGAAGCGGCGGCCGTTAAGCGGGATGTTCTGGACCACGGTTGCACCAACAAACGCGGCTTGTTCATGGCGTGTGCTCTCAAGGATGTCGCCCGACACAGTGACCGTTTCTTCACGCCCGGCAACGTTTAGCATGAGGTTTAAATCAGCCGTGCGACCAACGCCCACTTCCACTTGAGCCCTGCTTGCGGAGAATCCTTTTGAAGTAGCAGTAAGTTCGTACTGTCCGGCCGGCAGTAATACGAAGCGATACAAACCACTTTCGTTGGTTGCCGTCACCTGCTTGAGACCCGTCGCAACGTTGCGTACCTCGATGCTGGCGTTGGGAATGACTGCTCCCAATGCGTCCTTCACGACGCCGGATATTTCGCCCGTGCTGGCCTGCGACTGTCCAAAGGCCGAAAACGCAACTGAAAAAACAAAGAGGCAAAAAACGAGCGCTTGTGCCAATCTCGACTGGAACTTCGAGTTCAGTTTCACCATGATCTCTCCTTCACTTTATCTGCTGCTCTCCGGCAGCGATTGCGACTACTGCGGTCTTAGCTAAGCGAAAAACTGGTCAACAGAAACCCAACGAGGCCAGGCCCAATTCTTTGCAGAGCGCCCTTGAACGGTTCCTCAATGGTTCAACAACCGCTCCAACTGTGATTGAACGAACTTGAACACGCCCTCTCCCCACGCGAGGAAAGCATCGGCCTATTTCGATCTCGTCTTAACTTAGGGGGACGTTGCACTCTACACCTCAACGTGGATACTTTTCCATACCGTCTTTTACCCCATGTGAATGTTGAGAATTGATTGTCTTCGCCAAATCCGCGATTTTCACAGCGCGCTACGGATTTTTGTAGACGCGGCCCGGAAGTTGGCCCAAATCTATGAAGGATGGAACTTCAGCAGCGTCCTTCATATGGCCTGACCGCAAATTGCATGGCGTTTTCCAACTCTCGTATAGTCGGAAGTTAATTTTTCAAATCAATGGCCAAAGACATTCCTATCGCTACCCGGGCTGAGGTGAGCCACGTAGTAGAGCACCGGCACACCCTCTCGGCGTTGAGTCCGGAGCTTCCGGCGGTGCTCGCAACGCCTTGGATGATTGGCTGGATGGAATACGCCTGTTACCAAGCGCAGCAGCCGTTTTGCGAAGATGGCGAAACTACTGTGGGAACGGCGATCCATGTCGATCACCGCGCCCCGACAACGATCGGCCAGAAGGTGATTGCGGAAGCCGTACTCGAGAGAATCGATGGCCGCTTTTTTATCTACCGCGTAAGCGCGCGCAACGAGCAGCAGCCGATTGGATCGGGGACAGTGCATCGTGCTGTAGTCAACGTGAAGAAGTTTTTGGAGAAGACGGCAAATCGGTGATCGGGCGAAGTAAGAAAATGAAAAACTTGCACCCAGGAACGACATTCGAAAGTCAAATCCGGAAATCCCAATGCAGGAGGACTCGATGAGCACCACGGCTACCGTTCCCGATCTCAGCTATCCCATCGGAAAGTTTGTTTACTCCGTTCCGTTGACGAAGCAGCAGCGAGTCACGGCGATTGACACCATTGAACAGCTTCCTGCACAGATGCGCGAAGCGCTTCGCGGACTTTCGTCTCAGCAACTCGATACTCCGTATCGCCCGGGGGGATGGACGGTGCGGCAAGTTGCTCATCATGTGCCTGACAGTCACATAAATGCGTACCTGCGCACTAAATGGGCGCTCACCGAAGACGAGCCCACAATCAAGCCGTACGACGAAAAGCGCTGGGCGGAGCTTGGAGACACGCGCCTCACGCCCGTTGAGAATTCTCTCGCCCTGCTCGAGGCTGTGCACGAGCGCTGGAATCATTTGCTGCGTGCGATGTCCGATTCCGATTTTGCTCGCACGTTCCGCCATCCGGAGCACGGCGTGCGTACACTCGATTGGATGATCGCGCTCTACGCATGGCATGGTCCGCATCATGTTGCTCATATCACATCTCTGCGCGAGAGGAATGGGTGGTAGTGTCGTCATTTCGAGTACGGTGCATGCGTTTCCGCAACGAGCGACGAACCCCTTCGAACCTACAATGCATATGTGCTCATCTGGATTCCTCGCCGAGCGGCCCGAGCACGGAATGACAAAGCGATCCCGTGTCTCTTTTTTTCTCCATCACGGCAGCTGACGGGCCGGCCCGCCTCGGCAGTCTACGAACTCCGCATGGAGAAATCGAGACTCCTGTCTTCATGCCAGTCGGAACGCTTGCATCGGTTAAGGGCGTCCCCCAGCACATCCTCGAAAAACTCGATGTTCGGATTCTCCTGGGGAACACTTATCACCTTTACCTGCGGCCTGGCCACGAGGCTATTCGCGAGATGGGTGGGCTGCATCGCTTCATGTCGTGGGAACGCAGCATCCTCACCGATTCCGGCGGATTTCAAGTCTTCAGCCTGAATGAGCTGCGCAAAGTCTCTGAGCCCGGCGTGGAGTTTCGCTCGCACCTGGACGGCTCCAGTCACATCTTCACTCCCGAGCGTTCCATGGAAATTCAAATCGCGCTAGGCGCCGACATCGTGATGGCCTTCGACGAGTGCACCGAACATCCGGCGACACGCGAGCGTGCGTGTGAATCGATGGAGATGACGATGCGCTGGGCGCGGCGAAGCAAGGAGTACTTCGAAGCACATAAACATGAGGTGCCGTGGGCGGAAGATCGTGAAGGCCGCCAATCACTGTTTGGGATTGTCCAAGGCGGTATGTACCCCGAATTGCGGCGTGAGTCTGCCGAACGTTTGCTGGAGTTGGATTTTCCCGGATACGCCATTGGTGGACTCAGTGTTGGTGAGCCGCGCGAACTCACGCGCGAGATCATTGCCAATACCTTGCCACTTCTCCCCAAAGACAAGCCCCGCTATTTGATGGGAGTTGGATATCCGGAAGAAATCATGGAGTATGCCGCGATGGGCGTGGACATGATGGATTGCGTGCTACCCACGCGGGCAGCGCGGCACGGGTTGCTGTTCACGTCGGAAGGAAGAATGAATATTAAGAACGCTCGCTATGCTCGCGATCAACAGCCTGCCGATCCGAAGTGCGCCTGCATGGTGTGTTCGCGATATACGCGCGCGTATCTGCGGCACCTGTTTGTGTCCGGAGAACCACTTGCAGCGGGGTTGAACACCATCCACAACTTGTCCCATTACCTTGACACGATGCGCAGTGTCCGTCATGCTATTAAGCTTGGAGAGTTGCGAGCGACGCGCTCTGAGGCTACGTCGGTTTCGGAGCAGATAAGCTGAGCAGGCTTTTCCTGAAAGCCGCGCCATCCTCCGCTTTTGGAGGAGTTCGGTGGCCCTAAATAAGTCGATTTCGTGATTTGGTGATCGGGTGATTTCGTGATTTGACGGCGAGAGCCGCAAGAATCACCGTCCTGCCCAGAGAAATCACGGAGTCGCAAGATCACCCATTCGCGAAATCTCTACGAGAAGAGAATTGATTGAGTCTCATCCAATTAGCTGTCTGCTCGCCCAATCGTCCGGCTCCGCTCTCTTCGGACTTGCTCCGCTCATCGCGATTTTCGCGATCTTCTACGTGATGCTGATCCTTCCGCAGCAGAAGCGACAAAAGAAGTGGCAGCAAATGTTGTCAGAACTAAAAAATGGCGACAAGGTAGTCACAAGCGGGGGCATTCGCGGGACTATCATCTCCATAAAAGACGACTCTGTGCAGTTGCGTGTTCCCCCAGATAATTTGCGGATAGAGGTCGCCCGTTCGGCGGTGACCGCTCTCGCTAATCCAGAAGAAGCCAAGTAAATGCGCAAGAACCTTCTACCGAAAACACTTTTCATCATCGCCGTGCTGCTGGTGTTTGTGTACGGCATCTTCCTGGGCACTGATCCGGGGAAAGCAATTGACGCCTGGAAGCGGCAGGGTCCACTTGGCGCCATCCAGCAGAACATTCATCTCGGCCTCGACCTCAAGGGAGGCACTCACTTGATCCTGCAGGTTGCGGTGAACGAGGCGGTGAATGCTGAGACCGATCGTGTGGTGCAGTCTCTGCGCGAAGACCTTGCTAAAGCTGGCGTAACTTTCACGGATATCACCAAGCCGGATCCGCAGAATCATCCCGAGGTGATGGCGATCAATGGGGTTCCGCCCGACAAAGTGGGCGCGCTGCGCAACACAATCAGCGACACGCTTCCCCGATATGACCTGTCAAGCGGAGCTGGCAATACTTATCAGGTTGTGATGAAGCCCACTGAGCTTACGTCCCTCAAGCAGCGCGCGGTGCAACAGGCGATCGACACGATCCGCAACCGTGTGGATCAGCTTGGCGTGAGCGAGCCCGTGATCCAGGAGCATGGACTAGGTGATTATCAGATTCTGGTTGAGCTTCCAGGCGTAGACGATCCGGCGCGCGTTCGCGAGATCATGCAGTCAACGGCGATGCTCGACATTCGCCTGGTGATCGGCGGTCCTTATCCGGACGAGCAGTCCGCGTTGCAGGCCAACAACGGAGCCACTCCCCCCGATGCAGTGATTCTGTCGGGAAATACCGGTCGCAGCGATCAAGCTGAGTACTACGTCGTCTCGCGCACCGCGGCAGTTGCTGGAAGTGATATTCGCGACGCGCAGCCTAGCCGCGACGAGAACGGTCGTCCTGACGTGAACTTCCACTTGAGCAACGAGGGCGGGCGTCGCTTCTCGGAATTCACCGGTGCGCACTTGCACGATCGGCTCGCGATCGTTCTCGATAACCGTGTTCGCGAGGCCGCGACAATTAATGATCAGATTCGCGATAACGTGCAAATCACTGGAGCCTTTACCGAACAACAGACGCAGGACCTTTCGATGATGCTGCGATCGGGTGCACTGCCGGCGAGCATTCACTATCTCGACGAGGAAACAGTCGGACCGTCGCTCGGTGCCGACTCGATCCGTCAGGGTGTACTAGCCGCGATTGTGGGTATGACCGCCGTACTCGTCTTCATGCTGATCTACTACCGTGGAGCAGGTATCAATGCTGATCTGGCGTTGTTACTGAACCTCATCATTCTGCTCGGCTTCCTCGGATTCAGTCACGCAACGCTCACATTGCCCGGAATAGCAGGCGTGATCTTGACGATCGGTATGGGCGTGGACTCGAACGTCCTGATCTTCGAGCGCATTCGCGAAGAGTTGCGAGCCGGGAAGGCTCCCGCAGCAGGCGTGGAACAAGGATTTGCGCACGCCTGGCTTACGATCGTGGATACGCACGTTACGACCATCGTCTCAGCCGTGATTCTGTTCCTTTTTGGAACTGGTCCCGTGCGCGGATTTGCGGTAACACTGACCTTCGGTCTGTTGGCAAACCTGTTTACCGCCGTGTTTGTGTCGCGCGTGATCTTTGACGCCATCTTGAACCGTAAAGAACGCGGTGAAGCATTGAGCATTTAGTAGCCTCCGGCTTGTAAGGAACTGAACACTTTGGAATTTTTCAAAAGCACAAGCATCGATTTTCTGGGGAAGAAATGGTACTTCCTCGGCTTCTCTCTGATCTTCAGCGTTGCCGGCATTTTGTCCATCGCGTTCTGGCACGGCATTCCGCTGGGCGTTGATTTCAAAGGCGGCACTCTGGTTGATGTAAAGTTTGCCGCCGCTCCCGACCTCGGCAAAGTTCGCCACGCCGTAGATGATGCTGGGTACCACGACGCCGAAATCCAACGGCTTGGCGCTGCTACAGAGAATGAACTGATTGTTCGTCTGCCTCAGCGCGAGACCAGCGAGCAGTCGCTGGATAAAGGCCGCAGCGAGATCATTTCCGCAATGGAGAAGTACTTTGGCGGGGAGCAAGGCAAGCTGGACCTGAACAACACCGGCCCTTCACAAATTGCCAGTTTCCTGCTCGAGAAAGACCCGCTACACCTTGGCACGGATGCGGCTACGCGGTACAACGACATCGCTCGTAACATCACTGACTTTCGCGATAAGAACCACTCCGGCGTGCTTGGTTCCGTTGATGACCTTAGCGGAGCTGTACCTCCGCAAGTGATAAGTGCGCTGAAAGATAGTGCATTCACCTCACACTTTGCCGTCCGCAGCGTACAAATCGTCGGCCCCCAAGTCGGGGCGCAGCTTCGTAAACAGGCTGCTTTGGCGACCCTGTATTCGCTGTGCGGCATGCTGGTGTATCTGGCCTTCCGCTTTGAATGGATTTACGGAGTAGCGGCGGTCGTGGCGGTCTTCCACGACACCCTCATCACGGTTGGGGCATTCTCCTTGACGAATAAAGAGATAACGCTTACCGTTATCGCCGCGATTCTCACGCTGATCGGATATTCGATGAACGACACCATCGTCGTCTTCGACCGTATCCGGGAGAACATAAAGCTGTACCGTCGTGAGTCGCTTTCGGAGATCGTAAACCGCAGCATCAATCAGACCTTGAGCCGGACTGTGCTGACCTCAGGGCTGACGTTCCTGACGGTGCTCTCCCTCTACCTTTTCGGAGGAGAGGTTCTCCATGGGTTTTCCTTTGCTCTGGTAGTAGGCATCCTAATAGGTACCTATTCCTCGATTGCAGTAGCGGCGCCTATGCTGGTGGCTTACCAAGATTGGCGTCTGGCGAGGACCGGAACAGCAGCTGTGCCGGGAGTAGCTGGTCGTCGCACCAAAATACGCGCCTGAGTGGGAGCAAAATCGGCCCTTGTGGTGTCTATTGGAATAGAAGTGCCCCTGATGGAGATTGGCTATGTTTGAGGACAGCCTGGTCGAGTCTTCGGGAAGACTAAAAACGCGACGCGGCATCACTACGTTTCTGTCGTTTGGTTTTCAGATGCTGATGCTTGGCGTAATGGTTCTTATCCCGCTCATATATACGGAAGCGTTGCCTAAGCAGCAGTTGATGACCTTCTTGGTCGCTCCCCCGCCGCCTCCACCTCCACCGCCTCCACCACCGGCAGCAGCTCCGGTGAAAGTGGTGAAGGTGCAGACTGAAATTGTCAATAATCAGCTTCGCGCCCCAACCAAGATTCCGAAAGACATCAAGATGGTGAAGGAAGACGAAGCGCCCCCGCAGATGGCCGGGGTTGTTGGTGGTGTTGTTGGAGGTGTAGCTGGGGGCACCATGGGCGGCGTGCTTGGAGGAATTGTTGGCTCTTCCCTTCCTCCTCCGAAAGTGGCCGCGCCACAAAGAGTGCGCGTGTCATCAGGCGTGGTCGCCGGCAACAAAATCTCTGGACCGAATCCGACTTACCCGGCTATTGCCAAGACTGCGCGCATTCAGGGACAGGTGGTTTTGCAAGCAACGATCAGCAAGGCGGGAACTATCGAGAATCTGCACGCAGTGAGCGGGCCGCCGATGCTGTATCAGTCTGCGATCGAAGCTGTCCGTCAGTGGCGCTATAAGCCCTACATCCTGAACGGTGAGGCCGTAGAGGTAGAAACCACGATCCAGGTGAATTTCACGCTGAACGGTGGTTAGAAATCGGGAAGCGAAAAGCAGAGGGAAACCTCTTGCACTGAGTGAGCTTCTGAATCAAGGGAGAGGCAGAGCTGCCTCTCCTGCGGTTTTATAGTTTCTGTATCCAGCTTTTTCCATTGGTAAATCGCGCACCTTGCCTTCGGATTGAGCCGGAGGTTCGTAAAATTCAGTGTTCGTGATGTAGCTCCTTGCTTTTGGATGGGAACATCCAGCGTTGAGTTGGAGTCGAATCTTTACAGGAAAAACACTGCGGCCCTTTTGACGTTGAAACTCATCGTCGCAATCAAACAGTTCTGAGGAGGACTAACTCAAGTGATTCAATTGGCAACTCTCGCAACAGTGGCGTATTACAAGCTACCTGTTCTGGCCATGTGGCTCCAGGGTGAAGGCGAAGTCGGATGGGATCCGATTTCGCTCTGGAAGCAGATGGGCTGGCTGGCACGTATTGTCGTCATTATTCTTTTCATCATGTCCGCATGGTCGATTGGCGTGATGATTGACCGCTACATCGCCTTCAACGCGGCTCGCAAACAGTCTCGCTCGTTCGCGCCGCAGGTTGCTGGTGCCCTGCGTGATGGAAAGATCGATGAAGCCATTCGCGTGGCCGAGCGCAACAAGAAGTCGCATTTGGCCAAGGTGGTTACAGCTGGCCTGCAGGAATTCAAGGCGCATGGCGACTCCAGTGATATTCCCGGCGAACAGATCGAAGCCAGCAAGCGCGCTCTGGAGCGTGCCGAGGCTATCGTTCACGCCGAGCTGAAGCGCGGTCTTGGTGGTTTGGCTACGATTGGCTCGACCGCACCGTTCGTCGGACTGTTTGGTACCGTCGTCGGAATTCTGAATGCATTCCGGCAGATTTCTGCACAAAAGACATCGGGTCTCGGTGCAGTTGCTGGTGGTATTTCGGAAGCTCTGGTTACCACGGCTATCGGATTGTTCGTGGCTATTCCAGCCGTGATGATGTTCAACTACTTCACGAATAAGGTTGAAGCCTTCGACGTGGAGATGGACAACTCGTCCTCTGAGCTGATTGATTATTTTCTCAAGCGTAGCGGACGCCGTTAGACTTCCAGGACCTCGCTTAAGCGAGATCTAATGAATGAGCAGTTTGAGAGTCGCCGAGGCCTCCCACTCAATGCGAGTGGGAGGCTCCTCCTCAACTGAAATTGGATGTTTTGGCATATCGAAATTGAAAAAACTAGGCAAACACAATGGCTTTAGCAAAACGAGACGAAGGTAAGAAGGTCAATTCTGACATCAACGTAACACCAATGGTGGACGTGATGTTGGTGCTGCTGATCATCTTCATGGTCATCACGCCAATGTTGCAGCACGGTCACGCGGTAGAGTTGGCGAAAACTACGAATCCTGAGCAGATGCCCGACGCCGATAAGGAAGACGCGATTCTGATCGCGATCACTCGCGACAACAAAGTTTTCTTCGGCAACGATTTGATTGGAGCCGATCAGTTGAGCGACAAGGTTCGCGATCGACTGGCTAACAAGGTTGATAAGCGCGTTTACGTGAAGGCGGACGCTCGGGCAAAGTACGGCAGTGTAGTCGCAGTTGTGGACAACGTACGGTCTGCTGGTGTGGATCAACTTGGACTTTTGACCGAGCAGCGGCAGCCCCTGGCTGAGCGAAAGACTCCGCCAGGTGCAACCGGAACGGCCGGCGGCGAATAAATTTCACGTTCTGCCTGATATCTGGCAGACCAAAGAGGATTCTTATATGGCAATGGCAGTTGGGGACCACGGTGGAGGTCCCAGCGCAAATATCAATGTGACTCCACTTATCGACGTGCTTCTCGTCTTGCTGATCATCTTTATGGTGATTACGCCGCTGACTCCACGCGGCCTCGATGCTCTGGTTCCTCAGCCGCCGAAGGACAAGCAGAAGCAACAAGAACCTAATGATCGAACAATTGTTGTTCAAGTAGTGCAGGCGGCGCCGGGACAGCGCCCGAAGCTCAAGGTCAATCAGGACGACGAGACGTGGGATCATCTTGGACAGCGGTTGACGGATATCTTTAAGACGCGGGCGGAACGAGTAATGTTCGTTAAAGGTGACGACGAAGTTCCGTTCTCCGATGTGGCGCAGGTGATCGACATTGCGCATGCGTCCGGAGTCGACAAAGTTGGTCTGATTACGGCCAAGATCGAAGCCGGACAGTAAGAACGGCATTCAGCATTCGGCATTCAGCCAAGCTGCGGTGGAAATCACCTCTCGGGATCAAATCCGATGTGAGGTTTGCGGTCGATGGTGACGACTGCGTGCTGAACGCTTCTTGTACAATGCCGCTGTCCAAAAAATGGCGGTACACATTTTTGCTCCCAACAGAGCTTTGGAAAGAACATTCATGAACAGAAGCGGACGTTTCCTGGTAGTGATCGCGATTGGCGCGTCACTGACTGGGGTTGGATGCGACAGGCTTAGAGCGCGCGATCAACTTAACAAGGGCGTTCAGTCCTATCGAAGCGCGCAATATGATGCCGCTATTGAACACTTCAAAAATGCGGTTAGCCTCGACCCGAATCTGTCTGTGGCACGGCTCTATTTGGCCACGGCCTATGCGCAACAGTGCGTCCCGGGAGTAGATACACCTGAGAATACCCGCAACTGCAATCAGGCGATCGATGAGTTCAAAAAGCAACTCGAGAAGAATCCTGGCGAAATCGGCAGTCTAAAAGGCATTGCTTCGCTCTACTTCAACATGGCTAGCGGTGCTACAAAGCCCGAAGACAAGCTAAAGTATCTCGATCAGGCGAAGGATTTTCACGCGCAGGTTCTTAAGAGTGACCCCAGCGATCCCGAAGCTTATTACTCTGTTGCGGTAATTGACTGGACCGAAGCGTACAAACGTCGGATGGATGCTAAAACGGCAGCGACCATTAAAGCCGATGAGCCGATTAAAGATAAAAAGCTGTGTTCTGAAGTGCAGGCCAAGAACCAACAGGAAGTGCAGGAAGGCATTGACGATCTCAACAAAGCCCTCGAACTTCGCAAAGACTACGACGATGCCATGGCGTACCTGAACCTGCTCTTTCGAGAAAAGGCCGATCTTGAGTGCGGCGATCCGGATGCGCGGAAGCAAGATCTTGCTACCGCTGATGATTGGGTGAAAAAGACGATGGACACCAAGAAGGCCAAGGCGGAAAAGCAGCAGGGTCCGGGAGGAATCGTCCTCGACCAGCCGAAGCCTACGCAGTAGCAGCGATACTAAAATAAAAGCCACGCGGGTGCGTGTGGCTTATTTTTTGCCACAAGATCCCGGCACTAGGACGAAACTGCCGTTTTCTCGATCATCTCATCGAACTTCCGCAGGAGCTCAATCTTCTTCTCTGCGGGCAAAAACGATGCCTCCAGCGAATTCCTTGCAAGTTCGCGAATGTGCTCATCGGTAAATCCGAAAACATCCTGAGCAAGTTCGTATTCGCGAGTTAACGAAGTGTGGAACATTGCTGGATCGTCGGTGTTCAAGGTTATGAGAAGTCCGGCGTCGAACAGCTGGCGTAGGGGATGCTCCTCAAGCTTTGGCAGACACCCAGTCCGCACGTTGCTCGATACGCATATTTCCACTGGAATTTGACGCTGCGCCAGGATTTCAATTAACTCGGGATCTCGCGTCGCGCTTAAGACATGTCCCAAGCGCTCGGTTCCGATGTTCAGCGCCGCCCAGATAGACTCCGGTCCCACGCTCTCTCCAGCGTGAGCGGTTAACCGCAAACCGTTGTCAGCCGCGTATCGATACAGGTCGCGAAATTGCTCGGCGGGCCCACGACTCTCATCACCGCCAATGCCGACTCCAATCACATTCCGGCCCTTATGCTCGACCGCTAACTCGAAAACTCGCTTTGCCGCCTCTACGCCGAAGTGACGAACGGCGTCGAAAATCCATAGAACAGACACCCCGAAGTCCTTCTGGCCACGCTCGCGTCCTCGCTCGATACCTTCAAAAAGCAGTTCAAACTCTTGGTTCCTCCAATGAACCACTCCTACGGAGAGATAGACCTCAGCATGGAGCACGCCATCCTCATGCAAGCGCTGAATCATACGATAGGTGACTAGCTCGAAATCCTCGGGTGTCAGCAATCTGTGCGTGACGGCCTTGAAGGCCATGAGAAATCCGTTAATGTCGGCATACTCGTATAACTGTATAGCCTGTTCGAGAGTGATTGGACTCGCATCGTGGCGTGAACTGAGTTCCGCTAGCGATTTCGGATCGACCGTTCCTTCGAGGTGCAGGTGCAATTCAGCCTTGGGCAGTGCACGGATTAGGTCACGATTGGCCATGAACAATCTCGATTACTGTAACTGAAACGGAGATTACCTCGGATAACGTGCAACTTCTTGCCTTCCGTGTTAATCAGATGTTGTACCAATGTGGTCTTCCAGGAGACGACGTGCAGTTTCAAACACAATTCGAACGTGAATCCGCCTCCTCCCCCTGGAACGACCGCGTCCTGATGGCCGCAGTGATCGTGACGATGTTGCTTTCTCTGCTCGGCTACATGCACGCATAGCTTTCCAAGTCCATACCCTGTTTGCCGGATAGCCACCATTGTAGGCCTGGATGTAGGATTCCTGCGGTGACGCGCGTAGCCATCATTGGGGGCGGTATATCGGGCCTGACGACCGCCTTTTATCTCGAGCAGGAGCGGCGACGCGGCTCTCCAGTCTCGTTCACCGTTTTCGAGGCGGAGCCACGTTTCGGTGGCGTAATCCAGACTGAACGCGTTGATGGCTGCCTCATCGAGGCTGGTCCCGACTCGTTTCTAAGCGCAAAGCCCTGGGCGCGAGATCTATGCGATGATCTCCGCCTTTCCTCTCAACTCATAGGCTCGCGTGATGACGGCCGCAAGACGTACATCCTGATCAACGGACATTTGCAGCCCATTCCTCCCGGAATGCAAATGATGGTGCCTACAAGGATCGGGCCTGTCTTGACGTCGAAACTATTCTCCGGCCCCACGAAGTTGGCAATCGCGCGCGAGTATCTGTGGCCCCCCAGACCTCTCGGCACTGACGAAGATGAGAGCGTTGCCAGCTTCGTTTCGCGGCACTTCAACTCTGAAGTCGTGGATCGCCTGGCCGACCCTTTACTGACGGGTATTTATGGTGGCGAGGCTTCCATGCTCAGTGCTCGCGCCACCCTGCCTCTGATGATCGATATGGAATCTCGCCATCGCAGTCTTGTACGTGGGGCCTTGGCCGCCAAAGGATCACAAAATAAGGCTATACCTGCGCAGTCGCTCTTTATGTCAATGCGAGATGGGATGCAGCGCATGATCGAATCGATCCTTCGGCAGCTTCCCCGTGAGACGCTGCGTGGTTCTCGCAGGGTAGAGGCGCTAAAAGCCAAAGAGAGCACCTGGCAGATTACATCGGGAGACACGGTCGAGGAGTTTGACCATGTGATCCTCGCGCTACCCGCTTATATGAGCGCCAACTTGATTGCTGATCTTCCGGGTTCCGAGCGGATGGTTGAACTACTGCGTGAGATCTCCTACAACTCTGCTGTGACCGTAACTCTGGCCTATGAGGCACGTGCGATCACGTTGCCGCAAGGTTTCGGCCTTCTCATTCCGCGCGGGGAGAGCAAGCGCATGATCGCTTGCACCTTCGTCCATAACAAGTTTGAGAACCGCGCCCCCGACGGCACGGCGTTACTCCGCGTTTTCATGGGCGGCGCTCGCGACGGCGAGATCCTCGATCAGACGGAGGAACAAATTATTGCAATCGTTCGCCGCGAACTGCGCGGGATTCTGGGCATTCACTCGGAGCCACAGTTAGTACGCGTCTTCAAGTGGCATAAGGCTATGCCTCAGTACGGTGTTGGACATCTCTTGAGAATTGCACGGCTTGAAATGCATATGCAGCGCTTTGCCGGCCTGCATCTCAGCGGCAACGCTTACCACGGAATTGGGATCCCGGACTGTGTGCGAGCCGGACGAGCCGCCGCCGATGCGATAATGCGGCGCATACGTTCCCAGCGTGCCCTTGCGTGAAAAGAAACCGCAATAGGCGATAAGCAATCGGCTCAAGCAACCAAGGCTTCTTGTGATTCGCGTGAAGCCGTAAATTTGCCTTGATCTGCGTGAGTTTTCCGTTTGAAGTCCGAGTTGTCGGCTATAAAAAATCGGGCGGACCGAAGTCCGCCCAGTCGCTTGTCTGCTGTTCGTTTTGTTGTCGTAGCCTACTGAACTTGAGCGTTGTTGTCGCCGAATAATGACAGACTGCTATCTGGTGTTAACCCGCACGGTCGCGACTGATTCAAGCGTAGCCCAGCCTGGAAAACGATGAAAGTAACTTAGGTCACTTGCGAACCGGTGAAACTACCAGTGCGGCAACTTCGTAGCTGTCTCAGGGTTGTTTTTGACGAGTCACCTCAGGACCTGCCGTATGAAATCAAAGCTCACAGTGGCGATAGCTGCCATTTCGTGTTTGGTGCTGATTGGATTGGCATTTGCCCAGGACCGCCACCACGCTTCGACGAGTGCGCATGATGCAAGTTCCATGCCGGGCATGGAGATGCCAAAGGATTCCTCTTCCAATCCTCCGGGCGCGCAGGAGATGAATGCTGCAACTCAGTTGATGAGTTCGCACCACATGGAGATGGGTCCGCACATGAAGATGACAGAACTACGGAAGGCGCAGCCCGGCGATCGGGAGCGAGCCAACCGCGTAGTGGAGCAAGCGCGCCTGGTGATGGACAAGTATCAGGATTACCATGCTGCCCTAAACGACGGTTTCAAGATCTTCCTGCCCAATGTGCCGCAGCATCAGTACCACTTCACGAACTACTGGTATGGATTCGAGGCTGGCTTTCGTTTCAATCCGGAACATCCGACTTCTTTGCTTTATGACAGAACGCCCGACGGATATAAGCTTGCCGGCGTTATGTATACCGCTTCCGCAAAGGTGGATGAAGACGAACTAAACGACCGTATTCCTCTGAGCATCGCGCAATGGCACGAGCATGTTAATTTCTGCTTCCCGCCGAAAGGACGCGAATCCGAAGCCTGGCAGAAGAGTCCAAAGTTCGGTATGGCAGGATCGATTTCGACTCGCGAGGCCTGCGATGAGGCTGGAGGCCGGTTCGTACCGCTCCTTTTCGGCTGGATGGTGCACGTATATCCAAACGACAAGGATGTTTGGGCGATGGGCCCCGGAATGCACTGATGATCGGGTTATCGGGTAATCGGTAACCCGATACGATCGCCGTCTCTTAGAATGTCGTGCTGACCGTAAACCTAAACGTCTTCCTCGGCTCTCTCAGCACATAAGTGCTTCCATACAGAATGAGCGATCGCTGATAGGTGTAATCGCCTGCCGCACCGGCCGGGAACATATCGCGCGTTATCGGCGATTTGGTGGGAACATTGCTATCCAGGATCAACGGGTTATACGCGTAATAAATGCGGAACGGCGCATTTACGATCGGCAACAAAACCTGCAACTCCATACCAGTAGACATGCGCGGTGTGTAGTTTGTTCCCGGAATTGGCTTCAGAGTTGAAGGGAAAGTAACCGTTTTCGAACCTTGGCAATTAAAATTGGCGTCCAAAGTTGGACATCCGAACGGAGTTCCGTTCAGGCTGGTGACATTCTCCGGAGTGAGCTGTAACTGGTTAGGCAGCGCGATGAAGTTCATGCCGAAATCGTTGAATGCCGCCAGGGTGACGTGACTCACAATGGGGATGCGATATTCGATATTTGAATTAAGACTGGTGTCGCCGCCGGCGTAGATGATCGTCTCAGCAGGAATCGGAATCTGAACAGTACCGCGGCGCGGGTTTGTGGGGTCAACCGGAACAAGACTGCCATCCGGATTCTGTAAAGGGATATTCACGCGATTTGCGATAAATACGTAGGGCGTAACCGTTCTGATATCGAAACCGCGGAGATCATTCTCGCCGCCCATATAGAAGCGCTCATACGGTGGGGCCACCTTGCCCGCATACCCCGTAATGAACGAGCCAGTGACTCGGAATCCCAAGGAGTTACGTTTCTTGTTTACCGGAATCCAGTGTTTGTACTCCACTATCGGACGAATCGTGTTGACGTTTCCGCCCACACCTGCGAACTCACCGCCAAGAAACAGGCTCGTCCCGCGATGCGGTTGATATGGGCTGTCGATTGTGTTGAAGGTGAAACTTGGGGTGATCTTGCTGGTGATGATTCCCTTCAATGAATTCGGGCCGCTCACTCCATCAAAGTTCAGGGCTTCAAAATACTGTTGCGAAGCTGTGCTGAAAGTCTGAACGCTGGAACGTTGATACGAGTACGACAAACCTACGCGCTTGAATGAGCGCCTGATCGGATAACTGGCTGAAACCGTGAATCCAGTTTGCGACTGGCTGAAATTCTGCAACGTGTTCAAGACGTCAGTCGGAAGGCTTACATTCGTGCCAGTAAGAATCGAGTAATTCTTCGCGGCGTTGTAATCGTAGCGGCTGGTGTAAACCGTAAAACCGAGCTGCAGGGGACGATCGAACGCGTAAGGCTCGGTAAATCCAAAAAGGATGCTGCGCTGAAGATTCCCAATATTGGCAGATACGGTGAGCGTCTCCCCCAGTCCAAGGAAGTTGTTGGTCTCGTAGTTGATTCCGATGAATGAACCTGCAAGTCCGCTTACGCCGCCCTGAAGGCCAATGCTGTTCTTCCCCTTTTCCTTTACCTTCAGCGTCAGATCAACTGTTCCGTCCTGAACATTCTGCTTTGCATCCGAATCCTGCTCCGTTTTCAGAGGTTCGAAGTAGTTGAGCTGATTCAGGCGCAACAAACTGAGTTCCCAAAGGCGGCTGTTGTAGACGTTCCCTTCTTCCAAGGCCAGCTCGCGTCGGATAACCTTATCGCGCGTGGTTGTGTTGCCGGTGAACTCTATCCGGCGCACAAAGAACTGCTTGCCTTCGTCCAAGTCCACGTTGAGCGAAACCGTCTTCTTTTCCTCGTCGATAGTGGTTTCCGGAACCGCGCTGAAGTTGATGTATCCGAGCTCGCCATACGCTTTGCGGAGGTTTTCAAGACCCTTCGCAATCGACTCGCGGTTGAAGATGTCACCGTCCTTGATTGGAAACTGTGGTCGCAGCGCCTTGTAGTTTGTGATCGCCTTGCCGCCCTTGAACGTTATTGTGCCTAGACGGTACCTGTCTCCCTCCTGAATGGGTACAAGGATGTCCACCACTTTGCCACCATGGCGAAATAGGTAGGGAAATCCAGGAGTCGTATCTCGGATCTTCGTCTTCGGATCATCGACGAGGACCTTGAAATATCCCTTGGTTTGGTAAAAGAAGCGTACTCGCTCTGCATCCTCGTCAAGCTTGCTGGCGTCGTAGGTACGGGAAAAGAGGTTTTCGAGAATAAGGGAGTGCGGAATACCAATGGGCTTGCTGTTCTTCATTGCTGCGCGCAACTGACGGCTCGGGAGCTTCTTGTTGCCGTCGAAGCTGATTTTGCCGACTTTGACCTTTGGGCCTTCCTTAATCACAAAGTCGACGCTGACCGCGGCGGGGGGGATTTTGTGAACTTCCGTGCGGATGGTTGCAAACTGGCGCCCATGCTCACCTAGAAGATTCTTCAGAACAACCTCGGCCTTCTTGACCTTCGTTGGATCGTACTGACTCTCCTGCGTAAGTCCGACCTTTTCCTTCTTGAAGCGGTCGAGGACGTCACTCTGCGAAACCGAATTCAATCCCGTGTACTTAATCTCGCGGATCGTAGGCTTCTCAGTAACGTAGATGTGAATAATCACGCCCTTTGGAGTGTCTTGCCGTTCAAAGCGAAGGTCGTCGTAGTAGCCAGTGTTCCAGAGCGAGTTGAAGTCCCGCTCGAGAGCCTGGGGATCATAGACATCGCCCGCACGGGTAAAAATTCGTGCCCTTACGGTTTCCGCAGGAATCCGCCGGTTTCCGTGAATAAGCACGTCCTCGACTAGCGTCTGCTGAGCGTGCAGGCTGAAGGATGAAACGATGAGAGCTACTGGTAAAAGAACTAGACGGACGGCGCGAAACAGGCTGAATCGGCGACAGCCGACGAGCCCGCCCGCTGTTTGCTGGCAAATAAAAATAAGAAGCCCCTCTACCACTGGTATGAAATCGTGGAGGAACTCACAATTATATGAGAGTGCGTAGGTACCATCAAAGCTTACTGACCTGCGCCTACGTAAAAAGTTGTTAGGGTGGGGTTTACGAAGCGGACAAAAAAGTCGAACAGTTGTAGGAAAACAACTACGGCAGTTGCGGTATCGGATAGATTCCGGCGCGACGGGCGTCGCTGATGCCGATTTGGGTAATCTGGGCGTCGGAGAAGCGGGCGAGTCCGCGTTCAGCACTGCGTACTGCGTCGTCGAAAGGAAAGCGGCCCGTGAGTGCGACGTCGATGTACAGCTTTCTATCTGAATTCTCGGCCGACTTTACTCCAACGTAAGCATGTCCGGGGACGAGGACAATCACGGGCTCCATGCCAAGGTTCTCAAAAGCTGAAGCAAAGAGCACGGCGGCGTCGATACAGTTGGCGGAGCTGGCGGCAATACTCTCACGCGGGGTGCGGATCCGCTCGCTGACGGCCGGGTTTGCGCCAAAGGTAAGCGAACTCTTCACATACGAGAGTCTCTGTTTCTGCAGTGCGATATAGATGGCGCGTGCCTGGAGTCGTGTCTCGCGCTCCTGGCCGGCGGCATCCTTCCACTCCTCATAACCCGGTAAACGGCGGCCCGGCATCAGCTCCTTCGCCCTGCTCAGGACTCCTTCCACGCGAGCGTCATGTGGCGTTACCCATGACGCAATGAACTGCGCATATTTGAATCCCTTGCCCCAAAACATGTCTTCCACTGCCCGCATGCGAACCGGAACCGTGGTGCCGTAAATGGGATCTCCGGCAACGTCCGTGACTCTTACTTGCGCAGTCGCACCCTTAATCTCGCGATTCTGATAGAGCCGGGGAAGGAATGTTGGAGCGAACAAAAAGCTTTGCGCGGCTCCGGGTGGAACAGTGGCGATCTGGATTTCTTCGTCGCTCCATCCAGCCACGCGGACTGCGATCCGATAGCGCTGCTCCGTATCATTGGAGTTTGAAATCCTGACGGTTACAACTCCCCACTTGCGTTGATCAGGACGCTGAAGCGATGCATAGTTCGCGAAGGCGGGAAAGATATCTCCATCGATGCCCGATTCGATGTTGAAGGTCGGCTCCGGTGCGCGTGGCGTACGCACCGTGCGCGTTACTTCCGGGCGATCGAAGTCTCCGCCGGCGAATGCCGGCAGCGAGATTGCCAACGCAAGCGCGGCGAATCCGGTGGCGGACAGTCTGGCGGAAAGCTTCATCGTTGTTTTCGAGGGTACGCGGCTGGGCGGAAACCACAATCCAAGTGAATGCTTAATCGCTTCAGCGCGGATTAAGGTTTACCGAGTAGGGGTGAGCTTGCAAGGTCACGAAAGACAGGAAGAGAGTCACTTGGACATGAGTTTCAAAGGAATCGGGTGATCAGGTCGTCGGGTGATCTTGTGAGAAGCCGCGTTAATTGGTCCGAGTCTTGCCCAATGCGGTTCCAGGTTTTTATTTAGCCCAATCACCCGATGATCCGATCAATTGATGGCATCTTTTGGCGGGGCCTTCTAAACAGCTCAATTCACTTCCATTAAGCCTGTTATGCGTCCCATTGGCTGTACCCGCTTGATTCATAAGGCCGGAGGGCATAAACTTGATATGCGACTGAAAAGGTCGTATATTTTAGGACTTCGTCCAGCATGCTGAAGCTTACAAAGAAGGCCGATTACGGACTGATCGCTGTGAAGCACCTAGCGGAGCTAGGTCCGAACGGCTCTTGCAGTGCGAAGGACATCGCGGAGGCTTATCGCCTTCCGGCTGAGGCGCTCGCCAAGATTCTGCAGAAGCTAACAAAGTCGAAGCTGCTGGTGTCGCATCACGGAACTAACGGTGGCTACGCGCTGGCGCGCGATGCCCGACAAATTTCTGCGCTGGAAGTGATTCGCGCGATCGACGGTCCGTTATTCATTACTTCGTGCCTGCCGTACGACACCGGCGGATGTGAGCAAAGTGGATGCTGCACTGTGCGCGAGCCGCTGCGCCAGGTAAACGAAAGTATCCGGGCACTGCTCGAGGACATCAAGATTTCAGACATGCGCGACTCTCGCCGGCGGCATGCGACCGAGACGCCAAGCACGCAATTAGAGGAATTAGTTACTTTGCGCTGACGCATTGCGCAGCGACTTTGGAGAAATGACGAGTATGAGCACGACGGCAGTTGCGACCCCCACCAACGGCAATGCGCAAGCTTCGGTAAAGCTGCCCATCTACATGGATAACCACGCCACCACGCAGGTCGATCCGCGCGTGGTTGAGGCGATGCTGCCTTATTACACGCAGCACTTTGGCAATGCGGCGAGCCGCAATCATCAATTTGGATGGGAAGCCGAGCAGGCAGTCGAAACTGCACGCGAGCAAGTCGCGAAGCTGGTGGGCGCCACGGCGAAGGAGATCATTTTCACTTCTGGCGCGACCGAGAGCGACAACCTTGCAATCAAGGGCGTTGCGGAGATGTATCGGGAGAAGGGCAACCACATTATTACTGGCGCTACCGAGCACAAGGCCGTGCTCGACACCTGTAAGCGCCTCGAGAAGAACGGATACCGTGTGACCTATCTGCCCGTCGGCGCCGATGGGCTCATCAATCTCGACGACTTGAAGCGCGCGATCGACGACAAGACGGTTCTCGTGACGATCATGTACGCCAACAACGAAATCGGCGTGCTTCAGCCTATCGCTGAGATCGGCAAGATTTGTCATGAGAAGGGTGTGCTCTTCCATACAGACGCTGTGCAGGCGATCGGCAAAGTTCCGGTGAACGTGATTAAGGACAACATCGACCTGATGTCGATCACGGCTCACAAGCTTTACGGTCCTAAGGGAGTCGGCGCGCTATATGTCCGGCGCAAGAATCCGCGGGTGCAGATCACCGCGCAGATCGATGGCGGCGGGCACGAGCGTGGCATGCGTTCCGGCACACTGAATGTTCCGAACATCGTTGGCCTAGGCAAGGCTTGCGAGCTCGCGGTGAACGAGATGCCTGAAGAGTCAAAGCGTCTCGCGTACCTGCGCGATCGGTTGAAGAAGAAGCTCGAAGACAATCTTGACGAGATTCACATCAACGGCTCGATGGAACATCGCCTGCCCGGCAATCTGAACATGAGCTTCGTGTACGTAGAAGGCGAGTCGCTGCTGATGGGCATCAACGACATCGCGGTCTCCAGCGGATCGGCCTGCACCTCGGCGACGTTGGAACCTTCGTATGTACTGAAGGCCTTAGGCCTAGGCGACGACGTTGCGCACAGCTCGATCCGATTTGGGATTGGCCGTTTCAATACTGAAGCCGAGGTCGATTATGTAGCGGACAAGTTAATCGACACAGTTAAGAAGCTGCGCGAACTTTCACCGCTCTACGAGATGGTGAAGGAAGGCATCGATCTGAAGAAGATTCAGTGGGCTACGGAAGGCCACTGAAACGGTGTTACTGAAACACAGTTCTCAAAAGAGTTTTTGGGAGAAATAAAAAAATGGCTTACAGCAATAAGGTGATCGACCACTACAACAACCCCCGGAACGTCGGCACGCTCGACAAGAACAGCAACGACGTTGGCACCGGTCTCGTGGGAGCGCCGGAGTGTGGCGACGTCATGCGTCTCCAGATCAAGGTGAATCCGGAGACGCAGGTCATCGAAGAGGCGAAGTTCAAGACTTTCGGCTGTGGCTCGGCCATTGCTTCCTCATCGCTCGCAACCGAGTGGATCAAGGGCAAGAAGGTAGAAGACGCCCTCGCGATCAAGAACACCGACATCGTGAAGGAGCTCTCGCTGCCTCCAGTGAAGATTCACTGCTCCGTGCTGGCCGAAGACGCCATCCGTGCAGCTATCGGTGACTGGAAGAAGAAGCACGCTGCAGCCGAGCTGGTCGCGGTGGAGAGCAAGGCCTAATAAGCGAACTGCGCTTCGAGTTTCAAGTTTCGCGTTTCGGCTCAGGCAGGCGTCAGCGATGTTGCAGAACGGGCCTTGCCGAAACTTGAAACCTGAGACTCGAAACGCCTTCAGGAACTATGGCAACGACGATCGACACTCCGGTACTAGCGCCCGACAATGCTGCCGCCGGCAGCAAGGGCATCCAGGTCACGCAGCGCGCGCTGGCGAAGATTCGCGCCGCGATGGCGAAGGAGAATGTGTCCCCGGAGCGGGGCGGACTACGTCTGGGAGTTTCCGGCGGCGGATGCTCTGGGCTGAGCTACCAGATTCGTTTCGACAGCAAGCCGCGCGAGCGCGACCGCGTGTACGAGTTCGAAGGGGTGCGCGTCTTCGTTGATCCTAAGTCATTTATCTATCTCGCGGGAATGATCCTGGATTGGGAAGAGTCGCTAATGAAGCAAGGGTTCAACTTCATCAATCCCAATTCGTCAAAGTCGTGCGGCTGCGGCTCGTCATTCTCGGCTTAAACGAAGTTTCGTGCGGAACAAAAATCGGGTGATCGGGCCATCGGGTCATCGGGCGAAGTGAAGGCCCGGCAATGCCAACCATCGCTGTGGCGCCTGGCAGTTACGTTCACCCGATTATCCGATGGCCCGATCACCCGATTCTTTTATGCATCCAGTTGTCCCAAGTCCGGAGACGCTTTCAGCACAAACCTGCTGGTCGTGCGTGCGCGAGATTGAAAAGGCCGCGCATTTCTGTCCGCATTGCAACAAGCTGCAGCCGCCGGCAGATTCGGATTACTTTAGCGTCTTCGGCCTGCAGCGTCGATTGAATATCGATCTGAGCGCGCTGGAGAAGGACTTTTACAAGCTGAGCCGAAAACTGCATCCGGATGTTTACGCACGCGCAACTTCCGCAGAGCAGCAATGGAGCACGCAGAAAAGTTCGCTGCTGAACGACGCGTATCGCACGCTGCGCAATCCGATCGCGCGGACTGAGTACTTGCTTGAACTCGAAGGCGTGAAGCTGGAGGAGCAGTCACGCGCAGCCACTGACGAGGCTCGCGAGCGAGGCAAAGAAAAGCAACAGGTAGTTCCGCCCGATCTGCTGGAAGAGGTCTTCGAGTTGAACATGCAGCTCGAGGAGATGCGAATGAGCAAGAAGATGGGCGAGCGGGACGAGCAAGTCGCGAACGATTTGGAGGCTGCGAAGGCTCGCTTTGAGCAGATGCTGTCCTCGTCGAACGACGCTCTGCGAAAGCTGTGGAACGAATGGGACCAGGTAATTGCAAGCGGAGCCAATGCCGAGGATCCGAATCGAGTCGCGGTGCGCGACAAGATGGTTGCACTGCTCAATCGGCGGTCATATGTGCGGAACTTGGTTCGGGATGTGAACGGGGTGTTAGCGGATTAGCGCTGGACAATCGCGCGGTGCCCTACTAAACCGAAAGTTTTGACCTCATGCCAGAAGAACGCATTGTCGGAATTGATTTAGGCACGACCAACTCTTTGGTCGCGTACATGGAAGGCGAAAGCCCCGTCATCATTCCCGGAGATGACGGCTCAAATCTCGTGCCCTCAGTTGTCGCCCTGGCACAGGACGCGCGCGGCGATCACATCGTGGTGGGCAATCGTGCGCGCACCCACCTGATCGAGACGCCTGAACGCGCTATCTACTCGGTAAAGCGCCTAATGGGGCGCGGCGTCGAGGACGTTCAGGAAGAGCTGAAGCTGTTCCCATTCCGACTCCATTACACACAACCTGGTGAGGCACTGCGCATCCGCCTGGGCGATCGTATATTCACTGCGCCGGAAATCTCCGCATACATCCTGCTGCAGCTTAAAGCCAACGCCGAGCGCTTTTTCGGCGCACCTGTGACACAGGCGGTCATCACGGTTCCTGCGTATTTCAACGATGCCCAGCGGCAGGCGACAAAAGATGCAGGACGCATCGCCGGACTCGAGGTATTGCGGCTGGTCAACGAGCCCACAGCCGCGGCTCTGGCTTACGGATTAGACAAAGGCAAGGATGGAATCGTCGCTGTTTATGACCTTGGCGGTGGCACTTTTGACATTTCCATTCTGAAACTCCACGAAGGCATCTTCGAGGTGATTGCCACGAACGGCGACACACACCTCGGCGGCGACGACATCGATAACCTGCTGATCGCGATCGCGCTCGATGATGTCGCAGGAGACCTCAAGCTCGATTTGCGGCGCAATGGAGAAGCCGTGCAGGCGATACGGAAATCCATAATCGAGGCCAAGATCGCGCTTTCATCTCTCCCCAGTGCCAAACTGGATGTCGAACTGCCCGGAGGTAAAGGCTATCAGCGCGAGATCACGCGCGAACAATTCGAAGAGTTGATCGAGCCGATCATTCAGAAGACAGTTGCTCCAAGCAAGCAGGCGCTCGCCGATGCAAAGATCACGCCGGAACAAATCGATCAAGTTGTACTTGTCGGCGGCTCAACGCGTATTCCTCGCGTGCGCGCATTAGTGAAAGAACTCTTTCGTCGTGAGCCGCACGTGGAGCTGAATCCCGACGAAGTAGTGGCCCTCGGCGCCGCCGTACAGGCTCACATCCTTGCTGGTGGATCGAAGGCAACCGAAGACATGCTCCTGCTCGACGTTACGCCGCTCTCACTCGGCATTGAAGCCATGGGCGGAGTAGTGGCCAAGATCATTCATCGTAACTCGACGATTCCGGCATCTGCCACTGAGCACTTCACGACGGCTGTCGAAGGACAGACAAATGTCGCGATCCACGTCCTACAGGGCGAGCGCGAACTAGCGAGCGATTGCCGCTCATTAGCCCGCTTCGATCTCAAAGGCATTCCACCTATGCCGGCAGGATTGCCGCGCATTGAGGTGAGGTTTTTGATCGACGCCAATGGCATCCTGCACGTGAGCGCACGCGAACAGCGCAGCGGCAAGGAAGCGCAGATCGAAGTAAAGCCAACCTACGGCCTGACAGATGCTCAGGTGGAAGACATGATCATCGCCTCGTTCGATCACGCGCAGGACGACTTCCGGAAGCGCCAAGTGATTGAAGCCCGAGTAGAGACGGATAACATCCTGTTGGCCGTGGACAAAGGCCGACGCGGTCCAGCTTGGCAGCAACTTACTGGCGATGAGAAGCACAGGATTGAATCGCTCGAGCGCGAGCTGAAAGAAGCCAAGCAGGGTGATGACTACAAAACTATTCGAGCCGCTATTGACGCCTTGAATGAAGGCACAATGCGTCTAGCAGAACTCATGATGGATTCAGCAGTATCCCACGCCATCAAGGGCAAAACGATGTCCGGAGCAGATTCCGACTTAGGCGAAGGTCCTTCGGCACCACATCCAATCGCACCCGCAGAGTTCGAGCACAAGAGATAGAGAGACGACATTATGTCTGACGAGAAAAACAAAACCAGCGGTCAGGGAACCGCCACCATGGAAGAGCCCGGGCCGAATACCGTTCGCGTGACATTCATGCCCGCGAATAAGACCTTCGAGTTTGCAAAGGGGCAACTGCCTTATGGCGATCACGGCAAGCCTGAGTCGATCCTCGATGTGGCCATGAACAACGACTTTTTCCTCGATCACGCCTGCGGAGGAAACTGCGCCTGCACCACGTGCCACGTGATTGTGCAGAAAGGCGAAGAGCTGCTCTCCGAAATGGAAGACGATGAAGCCGACCGCCTCGACATGGCTGCCGGACTCACGCTCCATTCACGCCTCGGCTGCCAGGCCGTAATTGATAAGCCGGGAGAGATCGTCGTTGAGATCCCGGAATGGAACCGCAACTACGTGTCCGAAGGGCACGCGCCAAAGGACTAGGGAATCTATGCCTGCTGATCTTGGTTGGGAAGATGCCGAAGACATCGGTATTCTGCTGGCGGAGAAGTTTCCGGATACCGACCCGTTGACTGTGCGCTTCACTGATCTACATCGTTTTGTAACTGAGCTGCCTACCTTCAACGACGATCCGTCTGCGTCCAATGAAGGCAAACTCGAAGCCATCCAGATGGCATGGTACGAGGAATGGAAGGACGCTCAGTGAACATGGATTCCGGGCCGCCCTCCCCGACTACTTCAGCACCTTCACCTGCGCGCCCGGCGGCTGCACAAGCACGAACTGATCCTCTGTGAGAGGCTTGTTCACTTCGATCTTCTCGATCGTGATCTGAATGGAGTACTCCTCTTTTGGACGATTAATCGTAATCTGTGAAGGAAAGTTGACTCCCTGGAAGTCGGCGAAGTTCTCGTAGTGGGCTTCCGTGGCCACTGCTCCGGTCCGGTCGTAGATCATTTGCCGGTGAGGCTTCAGGTCGATCCGTGAGAACGCAATCTTGCGCTGTAAACGCCACGAGTCTGCGTCATGGACGATGACGTTCAGGATGTAGGTTGGAAGTTCCCAACTTTTCTTCTTGTTGTTCGTATCTTGCACTACATCCGTGCCCTGCTCCAGCACCGCAACTTCATCGGGACCGATCTCGTGTAAAAGCAGTGAATCGAAAAAGACGTGAGGCCGCAGATTCTCAAGAGTGTTGGTTGAAGGTTGAGGGGAATCCTCAGCCGGACCTTCAATGAACTTATTCATTGGCGGAATAGAGAGCCTGAAGGTTTTGCCATCGCTCACCATGTCAAAGGCGCGGCTCCGCACGATCGGTAACAGGCCTATGACATGCAGCATGTCAGGATCTTTTTCCAGGATGTAGCCCTTGATCTGCTGAATGTCGGTAACTTTGCCCTTTTTCGAACCACCCAAAGAAGTCGCGATTTCGACCGTCGCGCTGAAAGAATGGATCTTCCGAGCTTCGGAGTTGACGCGCTCGATCAATTGCGGAAGATCGGCGACTAGTAGGTTAGAGGTATTGACTTGCCGTTTATCGAGAGTTCGAGTACGAACCAGACAACCGGAGATCGAAACTACCAATACTGCGATTCCCAGGGATCGTGCCGCGGATCGTATCTGCATGAAAGAACAGAAGTGTTATTGAATCTCTCCAGTATATAAGACAGCTGCGATTTACGTGGTTCCAGCCACTCGGCTGGTTCGGCGATTGCAGTTCGTGAAGCGTAATCTGGAGAAAAAATCGGGAAGTTCAAACGTAGGAAGGAGAAAGTTAACAGCAGAGCCCGGCAGAGCTGGCCCAGAACCGTGCAACCTTAGCCGCCTTCGCCCACTGCGCGCCGGTACGCCGCGACGTTCTTCTGGTGCTCTTCCAAGGTTTTGGCAAACCGGTGATGGCCCTGGTTGTCGCTCACAAAGTACAGATAGTCAGTCTTGGTCGGATGCATCGCGGCAATGAGCGAGTCTTTCCCTGGATTTGAGATCGGTCCCGGCGGCAGGCCCGGATTGCGATACGTGTTGTATGGGGAGATGTAGTGTAGGTCAGAGGCGTAAATCGTGCCGCGGTAGCGGTTCGCAAGCAGTGCAGCGTAGATGACGGTGGGGTCCGTATCCAGCGCGACATGCTGTTCCAACCTGTTGTAGAAAACCCCTGCTACTAATGGACGCTCATCAGGAACCGCCGTTTCCTTCTCTACAATCGAGGCCATAGTCACTATGCGGTGAACGTCGCCTGTCAGTCCAACAGCGTGCGCTTCCTGACGGAAGCGTTTCACCATTGCGGTGACAACGTCAGGCGCCTTCTGCTTGCGCGAAAACCGGTACGTATCTGGATAAAGATAACCTTCGAGCGTCGGTACTCGTGGATCGATGTCGTGCACCAAAGCAACTTGTGAGCGGGCTTGATCCAGGAAGTTCTGCTGCGAGTCGATTCCGAGTCTCTCCACCGCCGTCGCGATGTCGAAGACGTTGTAGCCCTCTGGGACTACCAATACGCGAGCGTAGGTGTCTCCGTGCGCGATGTGGTGATAAACCTCGGTGAGTCTCTCGGGATGATCGAATTCGTATTCGCCCGCCTTCAGTGATCCGCGTCGGAGCAAGTGAAGCACTAGAAAGGCTGAGCGGCTTCGGATAATTCCCGACCGCTTTAACTCCAAGGCGATGTAGCGTGCCGATGAGCCTGCCTTGAATTCCACGAAGGTTTGCTGCGTAGGTCCGGCAGGAAGGGCCAGACAGACACCTATCCAGGCCAGAAAGGCCAGCGACGCCAAGAGGCCGAACGCGAACAACTTGCGCATTTCAAAATTCTAAATTCATTTCGCCTCCAGTTGAGCCAGCAGCTCTCGAAACGAAAGACACAGATGTGAAGAGGAACTTCCGGGTATGGACATCGACGATCGCTTCGCCCGCGAAGCGGGCGCTCGCGCAACTGGTATTCTGCAACAACACCGTTTACACGGCCTCCAATCAGCAGTACACTCTGATCGCCTCTACTAAATCGATTTATGAAGAAACTATTCGCCGCCTTCAGCGGTGCTCTTTTCCTTCTACTGCTGTCATCAATCGTTCTTAAGGCGGACGACCATATCCCTCGAGCCGCCTGGCGCATTCCCATAGGGCAGCCCCCTGCCAATCCGGGCGGACACAAGCCGGAGATTAGCAACATCGACGACGGCTACTGGCAAGGCGCTCCCGTCGGAGGACTAGGGGCGGGAACGTTTTCTCGCTCGTATCGCGGACACTATGAGCGCTGGCACGTAAAGGCGGGCGTACACAAATATGAGGATGTAGCCGCGAATCAATTTGCAGTGTTTGCTCAGCCCCAGGGAGGAGAGGCCATTGCCGAGGTGCTCGCCACCGACAAATCAAAGAACGGACTCTCCGCCTGGAACTGGAGCTACCCGGCTGGATCCGGAGAGTATGCGGCGCTGTATCCCAAATCCTGGTTCGCGTATAAATCTCCACAACTGCCGGTCAAGCTGACGGTTGAACAGTTCTCCCCTCTACTTCCCGGCAACTATAAGGAGACCAGCTATCCAGTAGCGATCTACAACTGGTATGCGCAGAATCTCACGGGCAAACCAGTCACGGTATCGATTTTGTTCTCCTGGGCAAACATGGTGGGTTGGTTTCGCGACTCCACGCGAGGCTTCTCGGGTGGCTTGAACAACCAGAACACGAATACTTACCACGCCGAGCAGATCCAAAATGGGAACATGCAGGGGATCGTCTTCGATCGCTTGCGCAGCGGAGCGGTGCAGGAAGAATGGGACGGGCAATTCGCGATCGCTGCTCTCGCAACTCCTGGAGTCGAAGTCACATACATGACGAACTGGATGTCCTATGGAACGGGTCAAGACGTCTGGAAGCCCTTTTCAACCGACGGACGTCTCCCCAACTGGGCCCCAAAGCTCGCCAGTGCCGGAGAGCCAATGGCGGCCGCGATCGCCGTTCGCTTCACACTGGCTCCGAATGAAAAGAAGCTCGTTCCGATGGCTCTCACTTGGGATCTGCCTATCGCCGAATTCGGTGGCGGACGCAAGTGGCTACGCCACTACACAAAATTCTTCGGAGCATCGGGAACTAACGCCTGGAAGATCGCGCGCACAGCTCTCGAAAACGATCAGGACTGGAGCCGACAGATCGACGCTTGGCAAAAGCCTTTTGTCGATGATGAGTCCAAGCCGTTGTGGTACCGCGGCGAATTGTTCAACGAACTCTACATCTTGGCCGATGGTGGAACGTTGTGGGGACATGAACTTAACGGCCTAGGGAACCCCAACCATCGCTCCGCACAACTCGCAGACAGCTTCAGCTATCTCGAGTGCTTCGACTACCAGTACTACGGTACGTCCGACGTTCGCTTCTACGGATCATTCCCGCTCGTGAAATTCTGGCCCGAAATCGAGAAGCAGGAGATGCGCCAGTACACGGACACAATTGCTGAGAGCAATCCGCAGGAGTACGTGTGGGCCTGGAAACGCGATCATCTGCGCACACTCGAGTTCATGCAGCGTAAGACTGCGGGATCCGCCCCGCATGATCTCGGTTCGCCGACTGAGGACCCGTTCGTCAACGTAAATCAGTACAACTATCAGGACGTTTCCAACTGGCGCGATTTGAACAGCAAATACGTGCTGATGGTCTGGCGTGACTATGTCTTCAGCGGCTCCAAGGACACTGATTTTCTACGCTATACCTGGAGCGCGGTGAAGTTGGCGATGGAGCACCTGCGCCAGTACGACAAGAATGGCGATGGACTTATCGAAAACGGCGGCTTCCCCGACCAGACCTACGATAACTGGATCGCGCGGGGCGAAAGCTCCTACAGCGGCAGTTTGTACCTTGCTGCGCTGCGAGCCACATCAGAGATCGCGCGCAAACTGGGCGACAACACCACGGCCAAGAACTACGACGATCTCTTCAAGCGTGCGCAGTCTGCCTTCGTTAAGAATCTCTGGAACGGAACCTACTTCAACTACGACGTAGGTAGTGACTACAAAACCGATATCATGGCCGAGCAACTCGCGGGCCAATGGTATGCGAACCTAACAGGACTCGGCGAAATCGTTCCCGCAGAAATGCGCCGCTCCGCTCTCCAGCACGTGTTCGATTTCAATGTAATGAAGTTCCAGAACGGAACCATGGGCGCGGTGAATGGCATCGCAGCCAACGGCGATATCCTGCACGAGAACGAGCAAGTAGAAGAAGTCTGGACAGGCACGACGTTTGGCGTGGCCTCGCACATGCTGTCGGAGGGGATGCGCGATCAGGCGTTCAAGACTGCAGAAGGCGTATACAACGTCGTCTGGAGAGATCGCGGATACTTTTTCCGCACGCCGGAGGCGTACGACTCTCGCGGCCTCTTTCGAGCAAGCATGTACATGCGGCCGGGATCGATTTGGTCGATGGAGATGACTGGAAGCGGCAGTACGCGGCAAACCCTAGCTGAGTCGAAGCCTGGCGGCAAATAACCGTGGAAAGGCGAACACCCATTCGACTTCACTCAGGCAGCACAGCGGCTCCGGTGAACATCTCATGAATGCGCAGGTACTCCGCCCGCGCTGAGTCTATTTCCTAGGGCCCCAGTAATGCCGGAATCCGCAGTTGCTCAGCTGATTTTATTCATCCTCGTCATTCTTGCTGCTGCACATCTTTTCGGTAGCCTTTTTTCGCGACTACGGCAGCCACGAGTTATCGGAGAGATCTTCGGAGGCCTGCTTGCCGGACCCTCACTTCTCAACCTCTCTGCCGGTTCGGAACCGGCGCTCAGCAAGCCAGCTCTGGATGTCCTTTACTGGATCGGCCTGCTGATGCTGATGTTTCTCTCCGGGGCCGAAACCCAAGGCCTGTTTCGCCGTGAGGAACGCAAGCCAATCGCCTGGATTGGCATAGTCGGAACCGCATTACCATTCGTGATCGCGCTGTTATTGAGCACGCGACTCGATCTCAGTTCCTTAATGGGAACAGCCCAGAACCATCTCGCGCTGGTCTTGGTAATTGGCATCGGCACAGCCGTAACTTCCATCCCGGTAATCTCGCGCATATTTCACGATCTCCGCATTCTCCACACGCGCTTTGCCAAGCTGATTCTTGGCGTTGCCGTCATGGAAGATGTAGCCCTGTGGGCAGTGTTGGCAGTTGCTACTGCTGTGGCGGGGTCCAAGGCGCTTCCCACTGATGTAATCGCGCAGAGAGTCACTCTCACCATCGTCTACTTCATTGCCGGGTTGGCGCTATTTCCACCATTGGCACGACGGCTCCATGAAGCGCGCTGGAATGCCTTTGTTCGACACTCGACAACCGCTTATCTGATTCTGCTGCTGTTTGCGTGTGTAGGGCTAGCTGCGGCAATGAACGTGAGCCTCGTGCTCGCCGCATTTCTAGCTGGATTTACGATTCCGCGTGAGTCGCTGCGCATGAATCAGTCGTTGTGCGAAGTAAAGGGCGTGGCTTTCGGTTGCTTTATTCCGCTCTACTTCGCGCTGGTGGGCTACAAGCTCGACCTTGGTAAAACCTTCAACTTAACGATGGTTGCAGGTTTCCTGGGAGCAGCATGCGTAA
>Ga0126371_10000046_pt1 | contig 81723 bp, 63 predicted proteins | sample PanSoiMetaPlot_4_FD_110145 | JGI IMG/M metagenome (GOLD analysis project Ga0126371, IMG submission 110145) | Tropical forest soil microbial communities from Panama - MetaG Plot_4 | ecosystem: Environmental > Terrestrial > Soil > Tropical forest > Bulk soil | place: Panama | collected 2016-02-17
TGGTACATTGTGGCTACGAAGGACCGTACTATCCAGCCCGAGTTGGAGCGTTTCGTCGCGAAGCGTATGGGGGCAACAGTCTTCGAGACCGATAGCAGCCACGTGCCGATGTTGTCCCAGCCTCACTTCGTGCTAGATGTGATCCGAAAAGCCGCGACCGCGGTTCAAAAGAATAAGGCAGCGTAGTGAAGGTCGCGAACCCCTTCCATTCTCGACAGACCGTCGCGAGGCGGTCCGTCCTTTATAAAGCGGCACACGATTTTTCAAGCGACTGTGAAATCGATCGCAGAAACTCCTGGATAATGGGCAAACCGGAATGTATGCCGGGGACAAGCCAAGTGGTTAGGGTCGAATTATGAAGTGGCTAAAATAGCTTCTACACATCGATCTCAAAACTTCGTAACAAATTTCCTAACAGCTGAGCCTAAGTCTGCCTATCTGTGCTCACGAAAATGCTTGGGAAACCGTTGAAACCATTGATTTGTGGTTTGTTGATTCGGAATCAATAGGTTGAAGGTTCGATTGGTTCCGTGCTCACCATTTTTCAATGGGTTAGGCGACCTGCAATGCGATTTAACCCCGAGACGCAATATCTGATCTACCACCTTTGGTTTCCTGGCTACTCTAAACCTCGAAACGAATTGTTATAATCAGTTGGTTTCCAAACCAGTCAACCACTTATCGACTACTCTTCAGCGAGAAATGATTGAAAAAATTGGGAGAAAATCTAAGCTTGTTGCCCATCTGTTGCCCAAAATGAGCAACAAAGTGGGCAACAGCGATCAGGTCGCTTGAAGCTAACTGGTTGTAAATAAATGGGATGCCGACGTAGCTCAGTTGGTAGAGCAGTCGATTCGTAATCGACAGGTCATCGGTTCAAGTCCGATCGTCGGCTCCAGTATTCATGCGGGTTTCCTGAAGCCTGACCCATCACTTCATTGCACATTCATTGCACATCCCACTTTGAGGCAAATTCCTGCATTGCAGCCGCGACCTGTTGTGGCACGGTTTTGATGTAGAACCGCTGCGTCGTGCGCACGTCCTTGTGGCGAAGAATCGCCTGGATTGTGAGATCGTCCACGCCCATTTCCTTGAGGTTCGTCGCCAGTCCGCGCCGGTATGCGTGCTACCCGGCCGTAGCAAAATAGTCTATACACTATAATAATTTAAATTATTATTGTCTATAGGCTATATTGTTGTTGATAAATAATAGCGTTTAGCCTATATTTATCACAAAAAATATAGGCCATAACCTATGAAAAGACCACGACTTGCAACGCAAGCGCGCGCCCATCTCGACGAACGACTGAAGGATTTCGGCCCCATTTCGCGGTACACGCCGCCGATAAAAGGGTGGATCAAGGCCATCAGAGAAGCCCTCGGTATGACAACAGAGCAGTTGGCACGCCGTCTGGGGATGAAACAGCCGACCCTTTATGAGTTGGAGAAATCCGAGGCAAAAGGCAGCATCGAGCTTGCGACGTTGCGGCGCGTAGCGGACGCGCTCGACTGCACGCTGGTGTACGCCTTTGTTCCGAAGAAATCACTGGAGGAAACGGTGCGCGCGCGCGCCCGCAATTTCTTGCGCCGCCGCCGAGCGCCGGTGGAGCATTCCATGCTGCTCGAAGATCAGCAGGTGCAGGGCAAAGCGGAAGAAGAGCGCATCGATGAAGTTCTGCGCGAGACCAGCCCCAGCAAATTTTGGGAATAGCCGATGCCCGACGAACTTTTCCAGCAGCCTGATAACGCAACGCCGCTTACGTTAGAAGAACGGGCTGACTTGATTCCGGCGCATATCGCCTATCGCGCGGAGCTGAACGCGGCTGAGCAGGAGAACATCACAAGAGGACAGGACTGGGCGCTTGCCCGCAAGCGGGATTTGCTCAGCGAGAAATTCATCAAGGATCTCCACGCCCACTTGCTGGGAGACGTATGGCGCTGGGCGGGGAAATACAGGATAACGGAACGAAATCTCGGTATCCACCACTATGAAATACCGATGGCAGTGCGGGAACTGCTGGAAGATGCAAAGGCGTGGGTGCAGCACAAGACGTATCCTCGCGATGAAATTGCGGTGAGGTTCCACCATCGCATGGTGAAGATTCATCCGTTCCCCAACGGCAATGGCCGGCACTCGCGGCTTCTGGCCGATCTGTTGGTCATGAGCTTGGGCGGGGAGCGGTTCACGTGGGGACGTGCAAATCTTCAACAGGCGGGGGAGGTTCGGCGGAGCTATATCGAGGCGCTGCAGGCGGCGGACAATCACGAGTATGCGCTGTTGCTGAGCTTTGCTCGCTCGTAGGCTGCTCAACTTGAATGTCTCGACAGATGGTGATTTGCTAACTTGCGGCACACCGTTGACGAGTCATGATTGCGCCGAAGGAAGAACTAGCGAGGCGAGGGGTTCTGAAATGAGACACTTTGCATTCAGAGTGGGAGAGATCGTCTACCACTTCGACTTTTTTCATGGGGTTCTATTTCGCCAAGCTCGCCGTCATCATCTTAGCCCTCACCGCCGCAACGAGCTGGTGGCTTCGTTCCAAAAGAGCGTTTGTAACCGCGTGTCTCAAGATAGTCGCAGGAGCCTATGGTCTATGCGAGTCGACTAACTGGCAACACAGAATGTTCTGCTACGGCAGGTACAGACAGTTTCAATGCGACCTCAGTGCTCGTCCAGAATCTGGCAAGAACGGCGAAGCTCACTTTCAATACTGATCAAGCTCTGGTCCAACTTCAGTCTTGAACGATTGCGAGTCCTGAATTGGAAAATGTTGGGAGTTCTCGGATTGATTCCCGCGGATGGGCGGGGTGTGCTCTGGCGGTGGCCGATGAAGTGTACCCTTTGGATAGCGACGGTGCTGAAGAGGTACTCTTCGCCATTGCACATTTCATTGCACATTTTGGCCAAACAACGCCAAAAAACGCCTCGGAACCGCTGCAAGGCCCATATATCTCTCAACAACATACGCAGGGCTGGGCGGCTTCGTAATCGACAGGTCATCGGTTCAGGTCCGATCGTCGGCTCCAGTCCTTTCAATTGTTGCCCGACGATCCAAGCTCAAATCGTTAACTCATCGCTCGTCTCAACTTTGAGGCAAATTGCGGCCTTGCACTGCTGGAGGCACCGTTTTGATACCGTTTTCAGTAACTTCCACTTAGAGTGACGGGCTTTCACTGCATAAAATTTGGTTCAAGTCCCCGTCGGACGCCAACATGGTAAGGTACTTCCTACTCGCTTTTCGTCATGGGCTGGAGAATTGCCGCACATGACTAATCCAGTCAAGTACCATCATTGTGCCCAAGGCAAATACTGGAACTAGTAATCCAACGCTTAATGACCCACTGTGAGCGGAGAGCTCTCCAGTCATCCAGGGGAGAACGGCGCCGCCCAATCCTGACACTGCGAAGATCCACTTTGATTCCGGGGAATTCTGTGTCTGTGCGAGAGCCTTCGCTAGGCAAAGCGGAAAAATCGGAGCGAACACCAAGCCCGCAAACGTGGCGCTTACCACAATGAAAAGGGGTGCGCGACTCGCGATTAGTAACACCACGCCGACAAACGCGACCGCTAGTGATGACGTCAGAAGCCGCGACTCCGACAACCAACGAACGACCACCGGCACAAGGGTTCGGCCACAGATCAGGGCAACCCAGAAGCAGGAGGTCGCGAGTGGGGCCCATACGCTGCTTGAAGTCGGCAATCGATGAACATAGGTCATCATCCATCCGCTGACTGAAACCTCGGTGCCGACGTACAAGAAGGCCACAACTCCAAAGATAGAAAGCACTCCAAGATGTCGGAACCCATCGCGGCTTTGTCGACTGTTGTCAGGCACGAGGTTAGAACCATATTTGGAGATCAGAAAAAGGGGGACCATCAGCGCAACAGCGAGGACGAGGAACAAGTACATCGGCGACCACCGTCTAATCCAAAGCGATGCCAATACGGGAGACGAGGCGGCGCCCAGCCCCCAGGCAGCATTTAGAACTGATAGCGCCGAACCGCGATTCTGCAAAAAGGTACTGCCAACTGAGAGGCTCGTAGCCGTCATCGTCAGGCCGATACCCAGACCGAAGACGAAAAAGAGCAACACTTCGACGAAGCCAGTAGACAACGCCACCGAAATAGCGCCGGCTACGAACAAAAAATATCCGCTTATGAGACTGCGAAAGAAATTGTTCTGTACTAGAAGGGCACCCAAGGCGGAGCCTGTGAACTGCGCCGCGAAGAGAAGGCCGGCACGCCGGTCGTCCAAATGCCAGGTGATACTAAGTGCGGGAAGAATGCAGCCAAGAAGTGTGGTTGCCACGCCACTGAGAGCAAACCCCGCGTACAACCACGCGATTGGCTGTGCCCAACCACTGGACTTATTCGGCATCAATGACTGAGTTGCCCAGCTTGCCGACTCTGTTGAGTGCCCCGCGCTTTGTTGAATGTGGCGAAGACTTAACCGCCTCTGTCGATTCACGTACAACTAGCTCGGGCTCTATCGTGATCTGTTCTCGAAAGGATTCTGATCCGTGAATTCGGTTCAGAGCGCACTGAGCTGCCACCTTCCCTATCTGGGTCAAGGGCTGTCGGATCGTCGTGAGCCTGGGGTTGTTAAAGGCGGCCGAGTTGATATCGTCAAAACCAATTACTGAGACGTCCGCAGGCACGCGGAGTCCAAAATCCTGCAGTGCGCGTATGGCACCGATGGCGGACATATCATTAAACGCGACTACGGCAGTGAACCGCATGTGATCGGCGAGCAGACGCTGCATCACTGGGTATCCTAGCTCCGGCGAGCTGATATCTCGCTCGAGTTGCACGACCAGCTTCGCATCTATGGGAATACTCATTTCGCGTGACACCTCGACCAGGCTGCGCCAGCGGTCGTCGGAATCCGAGCTGAACGGTTGTCCACGCATAAACGCGATGCGCCGGTGTCCCAAAGAATGCAGGTGAGTCAGAGTAAGCTCCGCCGCTCGCCGGTGATCAAGCACTACGTTTGTGACGCCTCTGAGGGGACGGTGGCCGGCAACGGCGACTACCGGTACGGCAAACGGGTGCTCGAGCGCGGTATCAATAGCAATCAGCGCCTCGGCACCGCGACTGAGAAGCAGTTGACTGTATCGTTCGATCAGGTCTTTCCGATGGCGGTGATGTGCGGTGAAGTAAAAATATCCGGCCTCCATCAATTGGTCGCCAATGCCACTCATCACCTGCGTGTGATATCCATCGCCGAGTTCCGGCACCATAATCCCGACTGTCAGCGTACGGCGATTGCGAAGAGAGCGTGCCAGCAGGCTAGGCTGATAATTGAATTGCTTTGCTGCGGCTTTGATGCGCTGGCGTGTAGCCTCGGGAATGGAACGGCCCGGCACGTCGTTCAGCACAACGGAAACGGTGGCGGCGTTCAAACCCAGATACTCCGCCAGTTTCTTCAAACTGATGGGGCCGTGTACGGTCGGCTTCTTCTGCTTCATTCGTGGATCGTTCTTTCGCTTTGCGTCTGCATCAACACTGCTGCGTGCAGACTGCAAGATGCGGATCTGCCACGTCAACTGCATACTTTGACGTCGAATCGATCACCATTGGAGGGTGGTGACGGAATCTCCATCCAACTGTAAGTCCAACGCCTGCGCGCCAAGCCGGCATTCTACCTGCCGTTGTTGACCTCGATTCGTGACCACCAACACATGACTGCCATTGGGATTCTCAAAAGCCACGTGATCGACTCCCTCCAACTCTCCCTGAGACGCAATCACGCGGGCGCCCCGATCGATCACCTTGGAATAGTGTGCGAAAGCCCAATACTGTCCGCTGCGGGTCAGCTTTCCCGTTGTGGAATCGACAGTAACTAGTCCTCCACAGGAGAAGGGCCCGATATTAGGTTTGCCCTTTTCATCCAGCAAGAGGTTCCATCCCACCACGCATCGCGCCCAGTTTCGCAGAGCACCAGTGAAAGTATGGGACCACTTTGCCCAGTCGGTCTCGTAGTCTGGGTGGTTGATATCTGGTCCACCTTCTGTCCAATAGTTGTGTTTGGTTGGGAAGGCTTCATGGACATGAGTGATGGCATCAGGATTGCCGGCATATCCATGCCAGGCAACTCCATCGACGAACTTGTTCACGGCCGGATCGCTAAGCTCATCGATGGCCCGACCCCAAAGGTTGTAATTATGATCGAGGATCCAAATCTTGGTGCCGAGAGAGGCGCGTTCCAAAGCGGGACCAAGGTGTCGCTTGACGAATTCGATCTCATACTCCTGCCCCCACAGAGCCGCTGGCATCCGGCCGTCCTGATCGGTGTCGACTTCATTCTGAATGGTAACTGCGTCGATCTTCACTCCTTCAGCCAAGTAGGCGCGCAGAAACTTCACAAAATACTCGGCATAGGGAGCGAAGTATTTCTTGCGCATCGATCCACCCAGCATCGATCCACCGGCTTTCATCCAACCGGGGGGACTCCATGGAGACGAGAAGAGAAACAAATCGGGATTGACCTGGCGCGCCGCCCGCAGCGATGGCAAGATGTAGGCTCGATCGTGCTCGATGCTGAATTGGGTCAACTCCGGATCGGGCTCCTGACTATCGTCGAAATTGTAGGCTTTCGTGGAATAGTCGCTTGCTCCAATACACGTTCGTCCTACCGAGAATCGAAGTCCCTTCGGACCGAACAACTCGCCAAGCAGTGCCTCGCGATCATGCGGACCCAGGCGATCGAACAAATAACAGGAAGAGTCAGTAAAGGCCGCCCCGAAGCCAAGGATCTCCTGGTAGCGCTGGTCGGCATCGATGTGAATCCCGGCTCCGGACCCCTCGCGCGCCTTCCGCCACTCTGGGGACGCGATCGCCTCAAACCGTCGGTTCTTGGAGGTGGTCCACAGCCCTGTCCCATTTTGGGAGCTGCCCCAGAGCAGAGGGCTTCGGGGCATCGCGAAGGCAGCAGTTGCGGCACCAAAAAGTCTCAAGAAACTACGACGACTGCCCTGTAGCATCGATCCCCATCCTTTTGTCCAGTCTTCCTGAAAAGAACAGTATGGTTTGGGCACAAAACTAGTTAAACGTTTAAATGAGACAAACGATTTGCCTGAGAGTACACAATCTCCGGCAGATTCACAATCGATTCCCAACGGCAATAGACACCCAGGGGCACAATTCGGTTAGTCTCATTCAATAAAACGATTTATTTGCGATCAGAGCCCACGACTTTTCTTCTTGACAGTGTACTTGCAAAAGGCATACTGTCCCGCCGATTGGCCTAAGACAAACGCTTTGTCTTAGTGACCGGCAAAGGGATTGCCACCGCCCTGCCACGTCAAGTGGTTCCCGATTGATGGCAATCAACGAAATTTCGCCGACCTGGAGTTGTTCAGCAGCAAACCAACAGCATCGATTTCGATAGCGGAGGAAGCTCATGAAGAGCGCAGTGCGTTGCGTGATGACTTTCAGCTTTTGCTTTTTGCTCGGTATAGCCACGTCGACTTTGGCCCAGAGTCGAAATACAGGTGAGATTCGTGGCATGGTGACCGATTCATCGGGTGCAGCTCTTCCGGGAGCCACGGTTACGCTAACGAATATCGAAACGGGAGAGGTGAAGACTTTCGTCACCAACGGTCAAGGGCTCTATGACACTGTCTCGACGCCCACGGGCAGCTATAACATTGCTTTCACCGCAAATGGCTTCAAGAGGCTCGTGCATGGCCCGGTACTTGTTCAAGTCAACGTCATCACGGAGAGCGCCGCGCTCGAGGTTGGTCAGGCGACAGAGACGGTGAATGTTACGGCGGAGGGCGCGCCACTCCTGGAGACCGAAACCTCGAAGCAGGGCGCGGTCCTCGAGTCGAAGACTATAGGCGAGCTGCCGCAAATAGGAGCCGGCATCACCGGAAACGACTGGGCCAACTTTAATATTTTCCTGCCTGGGACTTCCAGCGCACCCTCTCAACCTGTTTCAGAAGGTAGCGGCGCTTACAACGCTGGCGATGCCGTTTCTGTTAATGGGAATCTTCCAAACTACGCCAATTACCTCCAGGACGGAGGCGTGGTTCAATTGCCCGTCAGCAACAACGTTGACAATACGTTGTTCGAGGCGGTCCAGGAAGTCCAAGTCACGACCTCTTCCTTCTCAGCCGAGTATGGCATCGGCGGCGCGGTATTTAACCAGATTACAAAGGGTGGAACCAATACCTGGCACGGCTCCGGTTACGAATATTGGCAGAATGACATTCTGAATGCGCGTCCCCATTTTGGGATTCCGAACAGCAGCGGCGGCTTTACCCCCCAGAAGGTGGGGAAGTTGCGCTATCACGAGTACGGCGGTTCCATCGGCGGACCGATCATCAAGAACAAGGCGTTTGTTTTCTTTGTAGTCGACAAGATCTACAACAACGGCGCGGCGGCAGCGACTCTGGGAACTGTCCCTACCTTGGCCGAATTAGGCAAGGGATCCGCTCATCCTGGCGCGTTCGATTTCACCGGACTCCCGACGCTCTATGATCCGACTAGCTGTCAAACGAAAGGTTGTGCTCGGACTTCCTTCGCCGCGGAAAATACGGGAAGTCTTGCCGGCGTGAATGCGATTCCCGCCAACCGCCTTGACCCGGTTGCGGCAAAGATTCTCAGCCTCTATCCCGCGCCTAACGTAGGCGCCGCGGGGGCCACTAGTAATAACTTTTCCACGACTCTGCCCAATCCCAATCCGAACCTCAGGTTTTTTGGTCGCATCGATTATGACGTTGCCCAGAGACACCGCGTGAGTTTCTCCATCAGTCAGAAGGACAACCCAGGGTTTGGCAAAGGTGGGCCATTCCCCTGCCCGATTAATTGCCAGTCCGGGGATATAGACGGTTACAACGTACAAGCCACCGAGACGTGGACAATCAGCCCGACCAAGGTAAACGAATTTCGCATGGCCTATACCAAGCAAGGGAATTGGTTCGTCCCTCAGAGCAAAGGCTTCGACGCGGCGGGCCAGCTTGGTCTGCAGTACGCAAAGGCCGACATTTTGCCGACGATAACCGTCAACGGAAACGGTTTCTGCTGCTCGACGATACAACCGGGTACGAACGCCATTTATATCGAGCACCTCTATGATCCGTCGGATGTCTTCACCATGATCCACGGTCGCCACGTCCTCCACTTCGGCGGGGAAGTACTTATGGGCCAAGGCAACACAACCCCGTGGGGAAACCTCCAGTCGGGCAATTTCACATTCACCGGGCACTACACCGCCGACACTGCTAACCCAACAACTACCGGAGCTGGCTTGGCTGACTTCCTGCTGGGGGACGTCGAAAGATGGAGCGCAACCAATCAGTCGACATCTTACAATCGACTGAAGAGTCCGCAATTCTTCGTTCAAGATGACTTCAAGCTTCGCTCCAACCTTACGTTAAACCTGGGCCTCCGCTATGTGGGAACGACTGGATACCATGAGACCCACGACGCCTTGGGCGGGTTCGACCCGAATCAAACACTGAGTTGCACGGTCGACGTGAACGGCAAGCCCTGCGCCAGCCTCAATGGAACGCCAGGTTCGATATGGTTTGCTTCCGATGGTAAAGGTCGAGATTCCCTGCAGAAACCGATTTGGAACATCTTCTTGCCGCGCGTCGGTTTTGCCTGGGAGGCAATGCCGAACACCGTCGTTAGAGGCGGCTTTGGCATGTACACCTATAACTTCAGCCAGGATACTTATGGAAACGGTATCGGGTTTGGATCGCTCGGAACCAGTACGGGAAATGCGTCGGACCCGAATAGTGGAACCGGTCCCAATCCACTGGTTTCGCTTTCCGCGACGGCTGCCGCTGCAGCTCCCGTGCTGAACTACGTTGTGGGCTCACCCAGCGCGAAGAACGTCGCGACGTACATCAATGTAAGTTCTCCCAACAACGGCGTTCCTTACATGCCCTATGATACCGACCCGGGTAGAATCAACGAATGGCAGCTCAGCGTAGAGCATCAATTCGCGCAGAGTTACATGGCGGAGATCGCTTATGTCGGCAGTCATGCCAAGAATCTGCAATTCCCAACCGATCTTAACCAAATCACCAGCGCAACCGGCTTGGCCGATAGCATAGCCCACGGTGCTTTTCAGCAGGCTGATCGTCCATTTCCTGCTTTTGGACGCTTGAATGGAAACACTTACAACGCCATCTCGAATTACAACGCAATGCAACTTCAGCTCACCAAGCGCTACGCGACTGGATTAAGCTTCAATGTCAACTACGTTTGGTCTCACATGCTGGATGAGCAGGATTCGTCTGGATGGGGCAACCGTGGTGGAACTCAGGTCTGGCAAATCGGAAACAACCTTGCTGCCAATTACGGTAGCTCAAACTTCGACATCCGCAATGCTTTCAAAGGATGGGCCTCGTATGAATTACCCTTCGGTAAGGGCAAGGCCTATCTAAACAGTAGTAACAAGCTGGTAAGCGAAATTGCAGGTGGATGGCGTCTGGCGGGAACTTTTATCACTCAGAGCGGCAATCCCTTCACCGTTACCACCAACAATAACCTTAATACTACTTTCACTGGATGCAATAACTGCAGTTGGTTCCCAAATGTTGTCGGGCCAACCGGAGTTAGCAATCCAGGCCCGAGCCAATGGTTCAACACTGCCGCCTTTTTCCCTGCGGCGTCTGGAGGGCAGTTCGCATTTGGGAATGAGCGCAGAAACTCGCTCATCGGACCAAAGCTGTCTGTCCTGAATCTGTCGTTGGCGAAGGGTTTTTCCATCACCGAACGTGTTCACATGGAGCTGCGGTCAGACTGGGTGAACGCTTTGAACCATCCGAGTCTCAACCGCCCGGGCAACAGCCTGGGAGGCGCGAACTTCGGACAGATCAATAATGCTACGCAGGGCAATGGAGTTGCTGTGGCTCCTCGCAGCGGTCAACTGAGTGCCAAAGTAATATTCTGATCGAGGTCGAGTATTTGAAAAGGACGGCAATTCTGCCGTCCTTTTCTTTATTTCAAGCCGTGAGCGTTGAAGGAGAACTTGGAACAGAGTTCGTCCACGTAGAATCGTGCAATGAAGATCCAAGCGGTTATCAGTCTCTTGGGGCTCGTTGTCTTTGTGGGCTCGCTTTCTTCTTACGCTCAGTCGGGTCAGACTCGACAGCAGCAAATCGAATCCCACACCAAACGGGCTGCGGAATTCCTGAAAGAGAACAAACTTGATCTGGCAGCATCGGAATTCAAATCCATTCTGGCCCTCGATCCTAAGAATGTTGACGCCAGAGGCAATCTCGGCGTGCTTCTCTTCTTCCAAGGTAATTATCGGGATGCCATTCCACAACTCCGGGCTGCGCTGAGGCAGCAGGGTACCTTGTGGAAGATTCAGGCCCTTTTGGGAATGGCTGAAAAGCGAAGCGGCGAGACGGAAGCTGCTCGGCGTGACCTGGAGAAGTCATTTCCCAAAGTGCCGGAGGAGAACGTTCGTATCGAAACGGGAATGGAACTCGTCGATCTATATTCCGCAAACCGGGAGCTGGATAAGGCTGCCACCGTCGTGAGCGCGCTTCGTGAGTTGAAACCGACTGACGAAGGCATTCTCTACAGCGCCTACCGGATCTATTCCGATTTAGCCGACGAGTCGCTGATAAGCCTGACGATCGTAGCTCCGAACTCGGCTCGCATGCAGCAGGCGATGGCGCACGAACTGGCCAAACGTGGCAGTACGACGGAAGCCATCGAACATTACCGCGAAGCACTCAAAATCAGTCCTCAGCTTTCGGGGCTGCACTTCGAGCTCGGCGAGATGCTCAGAGCGTCGGGATTGCAGCATCAGGCCGAGGCCGAGGCTGAGTATAAAGCCGCCTTGCAGGTAAATCCGCGCGACGCACAGGCCGAGTGCAGGCTGGGCGATTTCGCGATTCAACGAAACGATTTGCAGGAAGCTGAACAGCGATTGTCGCAAGCCGTGGAGCTGCAGCCGAGCGATCCCGACGCCAACATCGGCTTGGCAAAAGTATTCATGGCCTTGGGTCAGCCACAAAAAGCCGAGCCGCTTCTCGACCGCGCCATCCAGCTAGATCCAACCAGTGCCTTAGCTCATTTCCGCCTCGGCACCGTCTATCGGCAATTGGGGCGCGCCGCGGACGCTAAACATGAATTTGAGGAGTATCAAAAATACAAGAACATGAAGCAAAAGCTTCAAGGGATATATCACGATATTCAGGAAAGCGCCGAGGGAGAGCTTCCGCAGGCGAAACAGTAGCCGAGGTTTTAGGCACTTTTTCGCAGGAATGCGGGCTCCCATCACAGAGGCAAGGAGAAACTCGGTAGTATAAGCCCGCGATCGAATGCTAAAAACACTACTTGCAGTTGCAATGCTGCTGGTCTCTGCTGGACAGTTATCTGCGAACTCCTTCTACACAACCCGCCTCGACGATGCCAAAGCCGTTTACCTGACTCCAGACAAATTCTCTGTGAAGGGTGACGGAATAACAGACGATTCGGAGGGCATACAACAGGCCATTAACCGAGTCCAGGAGACAACTAACTTTGGGATCGTCTTGGTTCCAGCCGGGCGCTATCGATTCACTAAGACTATTTATGTTTGGCCTGGAATCCGATTGATAGGATACGGCTCCGAACGTCCCACCTTCGTTCTCGCTCCCAACACACCGGGTTTTCAACAAGGTCCCTCTTACATGATCTTCTTTGCCGGTCGCCGACCGCGTAACAGCAGTTCTCCGCCGGATGCAACTCCTGGCACGTTTTATTCCGCTATGAGCAACATCGACATTGAGATCCAAGACGGGAATCCAGGGGCTGTCGGAGTCCGTGCCCGCTATGCGCAGCACTGCTTCCTGTCGCACATGGACTTCAGGATTGGCTCCGGACTTGCTGGGATTCATGACGGCGGCAACGTAGTTCAGGACGTACATTTTTATGGCGGACAGTACGGCATCTGGACTCGCAAGCCTTCTCCGGGTTGGCAGTTCACGATCGTTGACGCTACGTTCGAAGGACAGCGCGAAGCCGCGATTAGGGAACACGAAGCTGGTCTCACGCTGATCCGGCCTCTGTTCAGGAATGTACCGACCGCGATTTCAATTGATCCTAAGTATGCCGATGAGCTTTGGATAAAAGATGCTCGCATGGAAAATGTGGCTGGCCCCGCGGTCATCATCAGTAATGAGAACAACGCGCGCACCGAAATCAACATGGAGAACGTCGTCTGTCGAAATGTTCCCATTTTTGCATCCTACCGAGAAAGTGGGAAGCAAGTCGCCGGGCGTGGAGAAACTTACGATGTCAAAGTCTTCTCGCATGGACTCCATTTTGATGACGTCGGCGCCGTTCCCTCTATTCAGGATGTATACGAGACCTCGCCACTAGATGCGCTGCCTGAGCCGGTGAAGTCCGACATCCCAGATCCGCCGCCGATGAGTGCGTGGATCAATATTCGGAGCCTTGGAGCTCGAGGCGACGGCGTGACCGATGACACTGAAGTCTTGAAGAAAGCAGTTGCCAGTCATCGGGCGATTTACTTTCCCTCTGGTCAGTATTTGGTAAGCGACACAATCACGCTTAGGCCGGATACAGTACTAATCGGTCTGCACCCAAGTGCCACACGCATCATGCTCGCGGATTCGACACCTGCATTTCAGGGTGTTGGAAGTCCCAAGGCGCTTGTTGAGACTCCAAAGGGCGGAAGCAACATCATCACCGGAATCGGTCTTTACACAAATGGAATCAATCCGCGAGCAGTGGCCGCGAGGTGGATGGCTGGTCGCAATTCACTGATGAATGATGTTCGATTCCTTGGAGGCCACGGGACTGTTGATCCGAACTCCAACGCAGACGAAGCTCGGAGGGTATGGGAGACGATTTACAACAATACGCATACCGCCGACTCTGATCTGAATCGGCGCTGGGACGGCCAATATCCCAGTCTATGGATCACCGATGGTGGCGGCGGTACATTCCTTGATATCTGGACTCCCAGCACGTTTGCGCAAGCTGGCTTATACATCTCAAACACTACGACTGAAGGACGCATTTATCAGCTCTCAAGCGAGCATCACGTTCGCAACGAGGCGATATTGCGGAATGTATCCAATTGGCAAATCTACGCGCTACAGACGGAAGAAGAGCGAGGTGAAAGTGGGTTCGCCCTGCCGCTCGAAATCGACAGCTCGACTGACATAACGGTGGCGAATTTGCACATGTATCGCGTCGTGAGCAGCTACCAGCCGTTTCCTTACGCGATCAAGATCAAAAACTCGAGAGATATACGGCTTCGTAATGTCCACTGCTACAGCGATAGCAAAGTTTCTTTCGACAACGCAGTTTTCGACGAGACGCACAACATTGAAGTGCGCCAACGCGAATTCGCCTGGCTGACGATCTCCGGCAACGCGAGTCGAGCGTCTCACAAGGATTTCTCTCCGCTGTTCGCTGAGCGGGCGAAGCTGGAGAGAATCGCCGATGGATTTTTCAATATATCTGGTGGCGCAGTCGACAACTCCGGTAATTTCTATTTCGTCGATGCGCAACGCCAAACGATCTATCGCTGGTCGGCTGCCACACGTGAATTATCGACGATCCGGGATCATCCTCTCGACCCAGTGCAATTGCTCTTTGATAAAGCAGGCAACTTAATCGTGATCTCCTATGCTGGGAAGGGAACTGTTTACAGTTTCAATCCGGAATCACGCGGCGATGAGATCACTCTGCTGATGCCTGAACCCTCCGTGCCGCGTCCGCAAATGACGGCAGTCCTTCCCGTTAACAATTGGAGAAACCGAAACGACTTTGCCGAATCGGTCACCGTCGCAAGGCCCTATCACTTCGTATCGCCGGATCGCAGTACTTTCATTCCGGCAGGAGAGGATTTCGTCAGCGGTCAGCTCTATTACGGTGCAAAGATGCACGACGTGCTACGAGCGTTTGGTTTGGCGCCTGCGATTCGAGGCCAGCGCTTTTACCTGTCCGACGAGGAGGAAGAGAAAACGTATTCCGCGACTGTCGGCCCGGACGGGACTATCTCGGACCTCAGGCTATTCGCGCAGCAGGGCGGGGAAGGGCTGGCGGTGGATACCCAGGGCAACGTTTACATCGCCGCTGGAGAAGTGTTCGTCTATAACGAGTCTGGACAACTGATCGACAAGATCAATGTTCCTGAGCGGCCGCTACAACTGGTCTTCGGCGGAGCTGATCGCCGGACACTATTTATTGCCGCCCGCTCTTCTTTATATGCAGTACAAACACGAAACGCCGGTCGCTAGGCGCTACCTGAGGACGACTGCTTGGCAAGCACAGTCCGGACCGCTTCAAGCAATGCATCCACCCCTACTGAGGGATCGATCGAATCTTCAACACCCGTTATGTGTTCGTCTCCGAGCCTGCGCAAGGCAAGGACGCGCGTGTGGTTGTGCCTGCGGAGGTGTTCGACCAAGGCCATGCGGTCCTTTGTGGGAATGGAGTGTCCGATGATTGCGAGATCAAAGGCGCTGTTCTCGCAATGGGAGAGTGCCTCGGTAAAACCGAGGGCGGAGGTTACGGCGAATCCGGCACCCTTGAGAATCCATTCCCGCGTGCGCAGGAGGGATTCATCGTAGGAGACAGACAGAATGCAGGGGACCCTGTTCGTCATTTTACGAAGCGGACCAAAATGGGATATAAGTTACTGTATCGTAGCACGAGTAGCAGCTCTGGCCAGCCTCGGAAATTCACGAGAGAACGGTGGCTTCCATTGCGTAACCGCTGCCTTAATCTTTTCCCCACGAGAACCTTAGTCTTCTAACTCCATCACTAGGCGGTACATCCTTAGAGTGAGCAAGTGGCTTAAGGCATTCCCGTAAGGTGCACCGGTTCCTGGCAGCAACACGTTGGCACAACTTGGCGTCCTACACTAAAATCGGACGCTTAAGGAAATCCGGGGTTATCTATCTCTTTTCAACCTCGAACCACCAACCAAGGATCCCTTTGAGGTATGCGATGCCGGTTCCCCCAATGATCGACGCCAGGAAGGCGGCTTGCGAACTCGCACAACTGAGATTTCTATCCGCGCACTTGAATCGTGAATTGTTCGAGCAGTGTTGTAAGCTGCAGCACGATGTAGATTCTGTTGATTTTGAGTTGCTTTCTCGACTGTCTGGCTGCGCAAGAACAGCCGAGCGGCGAAAGCGGTTGTTAGAACGCGTCCTGGACCTTCAGGCTGAATTTGCAGCCGAAACTGGCCGGGATTAACGAGCGCGAAAACGCGAGTCCCCAGATACAAATCACCTGCGCAGGCTGCGTTTTGCTGGAGAACGCGTGGAGCTTCTCATCCTCATGCGCCTGCCAATGTTTCAGTGAGTGCGGTTCGCAACTGCCATGTTGTCAAGAACCTTGCTTGTCCTGCTCCTTAGTATTGCTTTTGCTGCTCCTTAGTTAGTTCTTGCTGCTGGTGCTTCTACTCTTTACGCTCTCGCTTCTGATCCTTCTTCTCCTATTTCTCGAGTCGCTTACGGTCTTTCTTTGAGAGATGCGCGTCAGGCTGAGCCGTTGTCGCCTGATTCTGTGAGTCTTGCGAATCTGGGGTTTCTCCCAGCGAATAGGCGGGCAACGCAAGCACAATAGCCACAGTAATCACGTGCCTCTTCATGCATTTCCTCCTTAAAGAAGGAGCCACACTAAGAGGTGGTAAATTTCCGGATCTTAGTTGGGAGTCACGATTTGAGATGAACTGTGCACCAGCAGTTTTGCCTGTGGTAACAGATAAAAAGCAGAGTAGTAAGGCCGAGTCCCTCAACTTCCAGACTATAGATTCAGCCACTACTTCATCTGAATTCAATTCCATGTTTTAGAGCAAGCGCATTGATTTGCTCGCGAGTGAGCTGTTTTGGCGGTACTCCAGGCGGAGTGCACGTCTCCCGGAAAAAGCCGCCCAGGCCCGGAGGCGACGTAACCCAGAGAAGGAGCAATTCGTGATCGGGATTCTCAAACCCGTGCCACGAGTTTGTGGGAATAAATATGGTTCCGCCCTTCTCAAACGGGAAGCGAGCATCGTTCAGGATGAAAGTTCCGCTGCCTTGGAGAACATAGAAGGCTTCATCCATGAGTGGATGTCGGTGGATGGGAACGCCGGCGCCAAGGGTCACCTGCTGGGTGCCCATGGCGATCTTATCGGAGCCACTGCCGGAGCCGACCTTAATAAAGATGTTGCCGTGGTCACGAAAATGGATGAGATGTTCACCTTCGGTAGCACCGAGCACATATTGTTGTCGCTGCCTGCGCGAGCGCGAGGTCATGGAATAGTGCCTGGCTCATTCCGAGTCCAACTAAGCCGACAAAGGGAAGATCGCCGCTCCCCCTTCCCGGAATCATGAGGATCTCCTTTTACCATCTGTACTGCCCTACTTCCATCGCGCAGATTATAGCTCCATTCACATGGCGCTTAATGGGAGCACATCGCCCATTGCTTCTTTTGACTTCTCGGATTGGAAATCGGGCGGCTAGCACTTCCTTATGCTGTTCCCACCCAGCAAACGCAGCCAAAATCAACTACAGGATTCCATTCGACTTCGCTCGAAAGCAGGCTTCTCGGCAGGCTCAGGATGACAGACGCTCCCGGGAGCAATTGTGCAAATTCTGTTTGTTTCACATTGGGAGCTCGAATCACGACAGCGGATTGAATGGTAAAGACAAAGTTGACATACGGCTTGTCCTGGGACTAAATTTTCGGGCGGGTTTAGTTTGATAGATGAACTAAATCCTGTTGCTTGCTACCGAAAACCCGTCTCGCTTCGCGGCAGTTGATGTGGAATTCTCAAGCCACGGCCAGGTGGAAGCCGCCACCGAATCGTAAGATTGGCCAGCCTTGTGGGTTCCACGCGCTTACGCGGTGGACGGAGTCCGATCACCTCTCAATCCCTAATCGTATTTCTTTCTCGAGCTTTATGTATTTAGTTTGAGATATGAACAAAATGCCCTGCCCACTGGAAATCAGGAGGAGTTCATGAAGTCCGTGCGTAGCTTTCACAAAAATTCGGTTCTTGCCAAAGTATCCCTTTCGCTGATGATAGCCCTGTTTGTTTCGGCTATCTCGCTCGGAGCATTCGCTCAGTTGAATATGTCGGCTGACTCGAGCATTCCCGTCGTCTATAGCGCTGAGAACACTGGCGCGAACTACGCGGCACCTGTCTTCCCAAGTTTCGCGCAGCTTCCAATCATTCGCCCCTTGACAGACCCGTTTCGGTTCGCCGACGGAACTCGTGACACCTCGTTTGCAAACTGGGAGCATCGGCGTAACGAGATCAAGGCTGCGATCGAAAAATATGAGATCGGCCCAAAGCCTGACTGTTCGGACTGCACCATTACGGCTACGTATACGCCGCCCGCCGCAGGATCAAATGCTGGCTCACTACAAGTGGTTGTTACCCGAAATGGGAAATCGCTTACTTTGAAGGAACGAGTTTACATTCCACAAGGGATGGGCAGCGGCCCGTTTCCAGTGTTGATCCCCATGTCGCTTGCATTCCCACCGTTTTTTGTTCCCCCTGTTCCCAATTACGGCGCTCTCCCATCCAGTGTTTTTGGAAGCCGCCCGATCGCAACCATCGACTTCTTCCATAACGACGTAACGGTTTATTCGTTCTTCGGAGTGAATAGCCACACCAACGATCCCTTCTACCAGCTTTACCCTGAACTTTGCGCTGGAAAATGCACTGGAACCAGCAATTCGGGGCAATACGCTGCCTGGGCCTGGGGAGTGAGCCGGCTCATCGATGGCATCGAGATCGCCACCCACCAGGCGGTGAATCCGCTTCCCATCGATATCAAACACGTAGCAGTGACCGGATGTTCCTATGCTGGGAAGATGGCACTCTTTGCCGGCGCCTTCGACGAGCGCGTTGGCCTGACGATCGCGCAAGAAAACGGAGGTGGTGGCGCACCAGCCTGGCGTGTGACAGATGAGATCGAAGCCGGCGGTGCATCCGAAGATATCCAACGCACCGACTACAACTGGTTCGCCGGGCAAATGAAGCAGTTCTCCGGCGTCAATCGTTACAAACTGCCGACCGATCATCACGAATTGATGGCCATGGTGGCACCCCGGGCTTTGTTGGAGACCGGCAACACAGATTTCTACTGGCTATCCAACCGGTCCAACTATGTATCGGCGCGAGCAACGCAGCAGGTCTACAACGCATTTGGAATAGGAGACAGGTTTGGCTTCTACATCGATGGCGGACATAACCACTGTGCAACACTACCCGCAGAGGCCCCGGCTATAGCAGCATTTGTTGACAAATTCATGTTCGGCAATACAGCCGTCAGTACGGATGTGGAGGTCTTCCCGACCAATCCGCCGCTCACGTACGATTACTCGAAGCTCGATTACAGTCGCTGGACCGCGTGGTGGGGATCGACAGATCCAAAATTCCCGAGCGATTGGAACCCTGGAGACGGTACGCTCGTTACCTCAATGAGCCGCCCACTGAACGTCAACTCTGGAGATACCGTTTTGGCAGGGTATGATTTGTTCCTGGACAACAATCACCCGGCGGCGACCGTATCCGTGTTGGGCGGGAACGTGCAAACGGACATTTCTTGTCCGGATGGCAGTTCGTATACCCTCGCAGTTCCGCTTCCGAACCAGTCCTATTCGATCGCAGCCGGCGACAACTCCTGGTTCCCGTCACCTGTCCAGAAGAGTCCTCTGGTCTATCAGGGCTCCGCGACTGCCACCACTTGCACCGGGGGCGTTGCGAAGAGTGCCTACTTCAGCGCGTTGGGAGCAGGCAAACCCTCCTTCCAGTTTGGAGGACCCGGTTTCCCAAGCACTGACACCGCAGATCCTCTCAACGTCAGGTTCCACTGCAACGTGAGCGGCGACAACGGCGCTGGCGGAAGCTGGAGCCCAACGATAACCGTTAACTACAACCCGCAATAGTGTATCGGCAAACGGCGCGTGGGCGGCGGTACTTTGTTCCCGTCCACGCATGTACGTTTGAAATCGTCTTCACTGCGCCCTTTCAATAAAAAATCAAGGAACACGGGGAAGCCTCGGGACAAGAAGCTGTGAAGAACTAGGTTTTGTCATGCATCCAACAGCTTCACATTGGCCGCCTGCAATCCCTTCTCGCCCTGAGTGATTTCGTATTCCACCTTTTGGCCCTCACGCAAGCCCTTGTATCCATCCAATTGAATCGCAGTGTAGTGGACGAACACGTCCTTGCTTCCATCTTCCGGACCGATGAACCCATAACCCTTTGCATTGTTAAACCACTTCACCGTACCCCTTAGCATCGTTCGTTACCTTCCCAGTTCGGCCCTGGGCAAACGAGCTACGCCTGCTTCGCTTTCGGCGCATGAGTCCTTTTAAGAAGGAACACATGCGCGTGTCTTCCGTTTGCTGCAAAATGTGTAGGAAGATGCCGCACGGATCGAGGGGTTGCTGCGAGCGCTCTGAAAAAAAGCTGAGCGCCTCGTCGATCGTGCGGCTTTTTTGATAAAAACTTGGCTTCGCGTTCAAGCGCGGCATCGAATGGCCAGGAAAATTCGTGCCGTCTCAACGTGCTGGTTCGGCGCAGCTACAGTAAATGAAGCGAGCGCAGTTATCAATGCAAACAGGGGCCGATTCGGGAAATTTTCTTTCACAATCCCCATTGATCTGTGGAAATTGTGGACTGTGGGATACCTATTTCAGAATGGCATATCCTCAAGTCAGGCCAGGAGCTTAGGAGTACAGTTGCGTATCCTCTAAGCACTGCGCTTGGGCTGAAAAGGGAACAAATACCGAATTCGCAGAACTCGCTCACGGCGAGTTTCCGCCTCCAGGCTCGCGACTCGCGCCTTCAATAAATCGTCTAACGAGACGATTCCTAAGAGCTTGTTGCTCTCCTCTCGATCTACTACAGGGAAGCGGGTAAAGCCCGTTTCGGCCATGCGATAGACGACAACTCGGAGTGGCTCGTCTGGGTACGCGCATGTGGGCGTGGCCCTCAGCGTTTCGGTTAATCGCATTGATCCCCAATGACTGGGATTCCCTTCGATGATCCTGTAAAGATCTCCGCGTGTGAGCACTCCCGCCAATTTCCCTGCTCCATCCAGAACTGGATACAGCCTCTGGCCTCGCGATGTTTTACTTCGCAGTGAGTTCGAAAGTTCCTGCACTGAGACGTCGGTTGAGAGAACGACAATGCTGGTGCGCATAACTTCGCGAACAAAAAGTATTTCCAGCGGATCCACCGAGTACTCTCGACTCAAGTGATAGCCTCGACGGCTTATCTTCTCAGTGAGAATGGAGCGGCGTAGCGCCAAGACGGTAAATGCATCCGCGGTCATCGCGGCGACCATTAGTGGCAGCAATGCATCGATATCGTGGGTCAGCTCAAGAGCAAACACCACCGCTGTAAAAGGAGACCGCATGGTGCCGCCCAGGACAGCCGCCATGCTGATAAGAGGCCAAAATCCCGCGCCTTCCTGCGGCAAGAATGGCGACGCTAGACCGCCGAGCGCACCACCCATCATAAGCAGCGGAGCCAGTACGCCGCCTGATGTGCCCGAGCCGAGCGATACCGCCCAGATCACAGATTTGACGATCAGGACACTCAAAATAAAAGTTCGCATCGTGTCCCCTTGCAGCAGTTTGTTGATGACGTCATACCCGACGCCAAGTGCGGGCGAAAAAATAAATCCTCCCAATCCCACTACGACCGCCCCGATGGGAGGCCACCACATCCAGTGAATCGGAAGTTTCTGAAAGGCGTCTTCTGAGCGGTAAACGCCGAGCGTCAGGAGAGCCGAGAGCGCCCCAGCCAACAATCCGATCACCACACAGCCGAGCAGACCCTTTGGCCCGACGAACAAAGAGTGTGACGGCACAGGAAAGAGAGGGCCAAGACCCAATACGTATCGGCGTGCCGCTGCTGCCGCTGCGCTGGCCATAGCCACCGGAATTAAGCTGCGAGGCTTCCACTCAAAAAGCAAAAGTTCCACCGAGAGTAACGCCGCCGCAACCGGCGTGGCGAAAGTGGCAGACATACCCGCCGCCGCTCCGGCCACCATGAGTGTTCTGCGCTCGGAACTTGTCAGATGAAAGAATTGCGCCACCATCGAACCGAATGCGCCGCCGGTCATAATGATGGGACCTTCCGCGCCGAATGGGCCTCCCGAACCAATGGAAATTGCCGCAGACAAGGGCTTCAGAACCGCCAGTTTCGGTTCTACCGTTCCGCCTTTCAGCAATATGGATTCGATGGCCTCAGGTATGCCATGTCCGCGAATCCGTTCAGATCCATATCGGGCCATCAGCCCGACGATCATCGCTCCCACAATGGGAACGAGAATGACGAGGGGTCCGAGCCGATGATTCGCAGGAGAAACGAATGCAGTACTGAGACGCTGATAGAAGAATAGATTGGTAAAAAAACCAATCAGCCGCAACAAAATGAATGCGACGTAGCTGCTGAGAATGCCGATGCAGATTGCCAGAAGGGAAATCCACACCACACGCCCGCTGGCAGTGAAGTCGCCTAATTTCTTCTCAGCTTCATCAGAGTGTTGGCTTAAAAGGAAGCGTTTCCAGACCCTCACACCCAAGTCCCTTCCGTTGGTAAAAGCGCATTCAAAGGCGATCTACATCGTGCCTGATCGCCGTTCCAGTGGTCTGAAAGGCTATCCTGCTGCCTTGATCGCGTATCGACGTGCCCACCTGCGATGGTTAGGCTTAGTCTCGTTAACCCGAACTATCTTATCCTCATCGTTGTCGTGTCCAGGGACGATGTCGTTAGGCAGTCTTCCCCAGAGCATCCGGCTGTGCTGATTCTGATGTCAATCGTTCCACCTTCAGTTCGAATGGCTGCCAATAGCGCATGAGTGTTCCAATGTGGGACAAAGCGCCTTCGTAGTGCTCTTCACACACTTCGATAACCTCAGTATCGCCTGCAATATTCAGAGTTATGCTGAAGTCCGGGGCCTGCGGACAATGAGAACTCGAAGAAAGTCGTTTGATTTCGCACATGGCAACTCCGCGATCGCGAGTAGATTGCCGTCAAGGCGTCGATCCGCCACGCGCTTTGTGCGATTTTTAACTGCCATATGAACGTCCAGGCTCGCTGGCCCAAATGCGCTTAGATCACGCCATTCGACGTGAACACCTCAGGGTGATTCGCTACGCACGACTGACACCATCATAGTGTTTTCGAGTACTTGACTGGCACTCGAGGTTGTCAGGAATCGATTTCCATTTGGTAGCCTGTTTTCCGTGGCAAAGGAAACAGCCAAAGAAGTGCTTTCCCTCGAGGGGCATGAAGTCCTTATCACCAATCCCGACAAGCTGTATTTTTCATCGGAGGCCCGAATCTCTAAGCTTGATCTGGTACGCTATTACTTGTCCGTTGCGCCCGGTGCGCTCGCCGGGATTAGGGATCGTCCGATTGTTCTCAAGCGTTTCGTCAACGGAGCCGGGGCAGAAGCGTTTTATCAGAAGCGTGCTCCCGCGCAGCGGCCGTCCTGGCTGCGTACTGTCACGTTATCGTTCCCTTCAGGCCGAACTGCGGAAGAGGTCGTTGTAGATGATGCGGCTGGCCTCGCCTGGATCGTTAATCTCGGATGCATCGAACTGCATCCGCACGCGGTCCGCGCTGGCGACCTTGAGCATCCTGATGAATTGCGCATCGATCTCGATCCGGTTCCGGGTGTGAACTGGTCGGATGTGTGCCGCGTGGCTCTCGAAGTGCAAAGTTTGCTCGAAGAGGCCGGACTTCGCGGCTGGCCCAAGACCAGCGGTTCGCGCGGCATGCATGTGAATGTACGGATCGAACCGCGCTGGACGTTCACTGAAGTACGCCGCGCCGCGGTCGCGTTGTCACGCGCAGTAGAACGCCGCGCACCTACCCTGGCCACTTCGAAATGGTGGAAAGAAGAGCGGCACGGCGTCTTCCTCGACTACAACCAGAATGCGAAAGACCGGACGACATGCTCTGCATATTCGGTACGTCCGCTTCCCGATGCTCGTGTCTCAACTCCGCTTCATTGGAACGAAGTCCCCGACTGTGATCCATCTGACTTCACGATATCCACGATTCCGGAGCGCTTCGCGAAAATGGGCGATCCGCACGCGAGCATGGACGCTGCGTCCGGTTCGCTTGAAAAGCTGCTGGAGTTCGCGGAAAGAGATGAAGCGGCTGGTCTCGGCGACGCGCCTTGGCCGCCGCACTTTCGCAAAATGGCAGGGGAAGCGCCTCGGGTAGCTCCGTCCCGCGCTACGTCAGCCGCGAAGAAGCCGCGCGTCAAAATGCCGCTCATCGTTGTAGCCAATTCTCCAGACAAGAGCGCCGCGCTCGCGGGTCTCGAAAGGTGGAAGGCGAAACATTCGCAGATTGCCGGCTTTCTGGCGGTCGACGATGTCCTGGTCGACTCCATGCGAGGCAGGTCCTCCACCTGGACGCGCATCAGAATCAACCTGCGCCATGTGCCAGAGGACCTTCGGCCGCACCAGGAAACTCCTGATCCCGACGATGATCCGACGCGGGAATGGCGCGGGTGGCGCAAGCGTAGCTAAGCAGTCACCAATTAGCGCCCGTGCGGGAAAATCTCCGCCAACTCTTGCGGCGGAACCACTTCGAGTTGGGCGTAGGTGCAGTCGCTCGGCTTTTTGTCAGTTCGCCATCTGCGGAACTGCGCGATATGACGAAAGCGGCTACCTTGCATGTGATCGTAGGCGACTTCAACTACCAATTCGGGACGAAGCGGATCCCACGATAAGTCCTTGCCTTGACTCCACCGGCTCTGGCCACCCGGCATGCGCTTCGGAACATTCTTTCCGTCTTCACCGGGATCGGTTCCAAAGTCTGCCCACTGCTTCCACGGGTGATCGACAAGCGCGTCAGTACGGTAGGGTTCGAGGAGTTTCGCCAATTCCCGGCGTTTCTCCACGCTGAAGCTCGAACAAACTCCGACGTGCTGCAACGTACCGGCGTCGTCAAATAGACCCAGGAGCAATGAGCCGACGAGAGTGCGATCACCTTTCTTGTACCAGCGAAACCCTGCGACTACACAGTCGCAGTCGCGCTCGTGTTTGACCTTGAGCATCACACGTTTGTTAGGCTCGTAGGTTCCCGAAACGGGCTTGGCCATAACGCCATCCAGACCTGCGCCCTCAAAGCGACTAAACCAGTCGGACGCAATGCTGTGATCCGACGTCGTGGGTGTAAGGTGAATGGGCGGCGGCGCAGAACCAATCAGCGACTCCAGTTCGCGGCGTCGGGCCCCAAATGGTTCGCCTCGTAGATCTCGGTCATCCCGGCACAGTAGATCGAAGAAAACGAGCGACGACGGACTTTGCTTGGAAAGAAGATTGACGCGCGATGCGGCTGGATGCAGCCGTAACTGCAAGGCATCGAAGTCGAGGCCACTATCCTTAACAATGACAATCTCTCCATCGAGGACGCAACGAGAAGGCAACGCCGAGCGTAACGGCTCAAGCAGCTCAGGGAAATAGCGGTTGAGCGGTTTTTCGTCACGACTCTGGATCAGGATCTCGTCCCCATCACGAAACACCAGTGCGCGAAACCCATCCCACTTCGGCTCGAAAATCCAATCTCCACTGGCTGGTAGCTCACTTACTCGCTTGGCGAGCATCGGCAATACTGGCGGATTTACGGGAAGGTCCACTTCCTGTAATTCTCCCTTGTTCCAAAGCATCTCTATCCGCGACTGGCTATCGCGATGATCAGTGCGAAGTACGCAGGCAAAGACGCCTCCGCAAGGAACTTCAAGACTGGCAGCTTCACAATCGACAGGTCATTGTTCAAGCCAGATCGTCGTTCAAGTAAGATCGTCGTCTCCAGCAACTGTTACGATTAGCTTCCAGGTCGGTATTCTCGCTCAGTGTGTCCTGCCAATTGTGAGCGGTAAAAGTAGATTTCCCGCAAGTTTCCGGTGCTGTAACGCGCAGCCTCGTCGTTGAAATGAGGGGAGGCGGGATGTCCGCTCTCGCCGCCGGCGGTTACGGCCTTGGCGTGGATGCGGTCTCCAAATTCGACTACCGCGACGAAGCTGTTGCCGCTGGTGCCGTACCACTTCTTCGTGCCGGGATAGGGTCGGGCTCCAAACGATGCCAGCGAGCCCCAGCGTGACGAGGTGAAGCCGACGGGAATGCTGGGTTGCGAATCGGTGAACGGCTGAACGATGTCTCCGTTGAGACGCTGGTAGCGATTGATGTCGCCCCATGCGGTTTTCCAGCTTCCGAATTCGGTTGTGAGTCTGTCCGATGCCGCAGCCAGCGATTCCAGCAGCTGCTGCGACGGAGCGACGCTCACGGTGTCGCCGGTTAAGCCGGTTTTGCGCGCTTCTGTGCCCAGTCGTCGCTCGATGTCCTCGCCCCAGAAAACGGCAAGGGAAGTGGCTACGGATGAAGTTGACCAGCGAAGATCCCATTTGCGCAGAGCTGTAATTTGGTCGGCCAACTTTGTTTTCAATGGATTGTCGTTGGCAGCGTCGTCCCAGGCTCTTACCAGAGCGGGAATCGACTTCTCAAACCATGGGAGATAGCTGTCGTAGGCGGCGGCGATGAGGGAATCGAGGGTGAAATCTTTGGCGTCATGCAGAACCCTGATCGCGTGCAGTCCACGGGCGGACTCGCTTCCTGTTTCTACGTAGGCTGGATAGTCTTCCCGTTTTGGGCTACTCGGCCCGGCGGCGGACCATGGCCAGTTGTTCGAGTTGTAGAGCCAGCCGCTTTTCGGGTTCAGAAGATGTGGCGTCTCATCGATGGAAAGAAGTCCCTGCCATTCGGTTGCGGGGTTACTTCCGTCCACAGGCTTGGTCCAGTCGAAGCTGGTATCCCGCCTTGGAATGAAGTTGCCGTGGAAATAGGCGATGTCGCCGTCGGTGTCGGCGAAGATGGTGTTGTTCGACGAGTTTGCCTGAAGCTCCATCGTCTTTCGGTAGGACTTGTAATCTTTTGTCTTTGTGCGTGTATACGACTGGGTGAGCTGCTTTACCGGCTCCTGCAGTAATCGGATGCTCATCCACTTTCCGTCGACCTCGGCGATGATCGGTCCGTGGTGCGTGCGATAGACAGTAAATTTCTTCGTGGCCATACCGTGATCGGTTTTGTATGGCACCGCGACTTCGGTGGTGACTACGGGCCGCTCTTCATTCGCATATTTGTAATAGAAACGATCGCCCTTTTTCTCCACGCTTTCGAGGTACTCGTCGACGGCGTCGACGCCGCTAGAGGTGTGCATCCAGCCGGTGTGCTCGTTGAATCCCTGGTAGATGAAGAACTGACCCCAGGTGGAAGCGCCGTAGGCATCGAGTCCTTCGTCGCTCACCATCTGCAGTTCGGATCGGAAAAAGAACGAAGTGTGGGGATTGATGAGCAGAAGAGCATGGTGGGTGAGAGTGTTCGATGGCGCGATCGCGATACCGTTGGATCCGGCCGGCTCGGCTGGCTCGCTGTCGTCGGTCGAGAGTGCTTGACTCACTTGAGTTTTGCCGTAGAAGGCCTCAAGCTGCTTCAGGTTCACTCGCTCGATATCGCCGCCGATACTTCCTTCGGTGAACGTGAGTGCCATCCACGGTTCAAATCGCTGAATCACCCTCGGCTTCACCTCATGGTGCGTAAAGAGGTAATAGTTCAATCCGTCCGAGAAGGCTCCCATTAGCCTCTTCAACCATTCCGGACTCGACGCGTATTGCGTCTTCATTTCGTCAGGATCGATGAAGAGCTTCATTCGCAGATCTTGGTAAATCTTCGACTCGCCTTCAGCCTCCGCGAGACGTCCCATGGCATTGATGTAGTTGGTCTCAATGCGGTTGAAGTCGTCTTCGGCCTGCGCATACATGGCTCCGAAGACAGCGTCGGCGTCCGTTGTTCCGTAGACATGCGCGATTCCCCAATCGTCCCGAATGATGGTGACGTTTTGGGCTTGTTGTTTCCAGCGCGCAAGCTCCTTCTTGTCGGGTGTTTGCGCAGCGAAGCAGGATGATGCGAGGACAAGGACGAGGAAAAGTTTCTTCATCAGGTCATCAGGCTCCAGAGACGGCAAGATACATTCATTATCACAGGAAGCCAGCGACAAAAGCGCAGCCCGAATCTCTAGCTGAGTATCCTGGCCAGAAATCCCTTCATGCCGATCGACGTCAGCAGCACAAGCGAGACGGCGAGCGCCAAAACACTTGCCCAGACCGGCATGTGAGGCAGGGAAGGTGTAAGAGCGGTGCGCAGTCCCTCACTCATGTAGACCAGAGGATTGAGCAGGACAAGAATCTGCAGCCACGGCACCTTGTCGAGCCGTGCCCAGGGATAGTAAACACAGCCCAAGAACGTGACGGGAACGACGATGATGCCGAAGATTAACCCGATCTGCTGTGGTTTGACCGAGACGCCGATGGTTAGACCAACTGCGCCGGAGACGAGGCTCGCCAGAAGAACGACGACCACGAGCGTCAGCCAATTGGCAACGTGTACTTGAACCTGCGTGGCAGGAATGAAGTAGACCAGCGGGAAGATCACTAAAGCAGCGAGGACGCTTTGAATCGCGCTGAAGACAATCTTCTCGATGGCTACGATCTCGACCGGCAGGGGTGACATCACGCGGTCGTGAATCTCCCTGGTGGCGCCGATCTCGACGGACAAGGGCAACGCAGTGGCCATAATCCCCTGAAAGAAGATGCCGACGGCGATCAGTCCAGGGAGGATCACGGTGCCGAATCCTACTCCGCCGGCGCTTTGAAATCCTTGCCCCATTTTGGGAAACAGGTACGTGAAGACGAACACGAACATCAATGGGTTCATCACTGTGCGGATGAGGAAAGCGATGAACTCGCGGCGGAGCACGCTCAGGTCGCGGAGCAACATGCCCCAGAACGCCCGCCACCGCAGAGCAGAACTATTCACGCAGGTCCCTCCCAGTAAGTCTGATGAAGACTGTCTCCAGCGTGGTCTCGTTGACGGAGATATCACGCAGATTATCACCTGTGATCTCTACGATGCGCGGGAGAATCCCGTCGCCTCCGGTTGTAAAGACGCGGAGCCCCTCGGCGAACCCTTCGACGGATGCCACGTTGGGCAGTTGGCGCAAACGCTCTGCTAGCGCTGGTCCGTCAACCTGGTGCAGATGCAGTTCAAACACTTTTTGTGCTCCTACACCCCGCTTCAATTCCTCCGGTGTGTCGCAAACCAGAATTTTTCCGTGATCGATGATGGCTACGCGGTCGCATAGCTCATCGGCTTCCTGCATGTAGTGCGTCGTAAGGAGGATCGTGATGCCCTGCTGCCGCAGTGTGCGAATGTTGTCCCACAGCGCCAGGCGGGATTGCGGATCAAGACCTGCGCTGGGTTCGTCCAGGAACAGGATCCTGGGATTGTGAGCGATGGCGCGGGCGATCTGAACGCGCTGAGCGAGGCCTCCCGAGAGTTCGCGCACAAATGACTTCCCCCGTTCACTGAGCTTGAACATCTCCAGCAGCTCGCTAGTGCGCTTGGAGGCCTCCGACCTTCCGAATCCGAAATATCGGCAATGGAAGTAGATGTTCTCCCAAATCGTGCACTGCCGGTCCAGAGTGTTGTATTGCGGCACGACGCCCATGTACCGGCGTGCCTCAGCGGGATGAGCGATAACATCGATGCCCGCAACCTGAACCTTGCCCGAAGTAGGAAGCGAGCGCGTCGTACAGACGCTGATGGTAGTAGACTTGCCGGCTCCGTTGGGGCCCAGGAGGCCAAAAAGCTCTCCAGTTGCCACGTTGAGGTCAATGCCTTTGACAGCCTCAATTGGCACTTTGCCTGTGTAGGTCTTGAAGAGTTTTTCAATACTGACGATAGGAAGAGGTCCGGTGCTCACTGTGCAGGGCTCGGAGAGACAACTCCGCCAATTGTACAGGCGTTCCAGGGGGCCGTAATGAAAACGAGGAGACCTGGACGAGCGTTGTGAGTAAAAGGTTAGCCCTAAACGCTCTCACTGGCAGCAGCCGTCTGCACTTCGGGCGCAACCGCCGCGGCGCGACGAACGCGAAAGTCTCCGCGCTCGAACACCGTGGTCAGTGCCGCGACAACGCGCGGATCAAATTTGGTATTTACGAGCGAGTTAATAATGCGCACAACGTATTCTGGATCCATTGCTGCCTGGTATGGGCGATTCGTGGTCATAGCGTCGAAGCAGTCGGCGACCATGATGATGCGCGGCGTAAGGGGAATTTCGTCGCCTTTCAAACCGTGAGGATAGCCTCGGCCGTCGAGCGATTCGTGGTGCAGTTCGATTCCGGGAATCATTTCCTTCAGCATCTCGACCGGACGAAGGATCGCCGCACCTTTCGTCGTGTGCGTTTTCATGATCTCGTATTCGTCCGGGGTGAGGGCGCCGGGTTTTTTGAGAATTCTGTCCTCGATCCCTATCTTTCCTACGTCGTGCAGTTGTGCCGAGATCCGGATCTTCTCCACTTCGTCATCAGGTAGACCCAGTTCTTTCGCGATGAGTACGGAATAACGAGTCACGCGATCAGAATGACCACGGGTGTATGGGTCCTTCTCGTCAACCGCGCCGGCAAGCATTTGGATGGAACTGAGGAAGAGCGTTCGATTCTCTTCGGCTGCGCGTCTCAGGTCGAGAACGAAGCGCTCCAGGTCCGAAGTCATCGAGTTAAAGGTTTCGGCGAGCTCGCCAATTTCAGTGCGACTCTTAACCTGGACGCGCTGTGAGAAGTCTCCACGGGCGATGGCGCGGCTGGATTCAGTAAGGGTCTGAAGCGGAGTGGCGAGTTGGCGCGCGGCAAAAATCCCAAAGCCTACGCTCAACAGAATTGCTAAAAGCGCAAACAATCTTGCCTGGTGCTGCATCTCGAAGACGCTCTGGTACGCATCAGCCTGCGTCTTCTGAGCGATGACCGCCCACTGTAACGATGGAACCGGGCTGAAAGTGCCCAGCATGTCTAAGATGTGCTTGCCACGCATCATCGCGAATTCACTCGTAGCAACCAACCTAGCGTGGGCACCCTGATCGACGAACGTCCTCACTAGCTGGTTGGTAGTCATCTCCTGACCGGTTGCGTAGTGACTGTCCGCTCCGGCGACGAGTCGCCCCTGGTGGTCAACCACAAAAGTCTCGAGCCCGCCTTGGCTCGCAGCCCTCAAACTGCCGATCAAGTACTGCAAGTCAACAACGACTCCGATCATTCCGAGAAAATGATCGTTACTCGACACTGGTGTACTGACCAGCATGGTTGTACGTTGTTCTTTGCCGGAGCCGACCGTCAGTGCCTGACCGTTATAGATGCGACCTTCCCTCGCAGCCACGAATGCATGTTCGAGTTCGCGCTGTACGAATGCATCCGGAGCGATGCGTCCGGCGGAGACGCCCTTCCCTTCGTCGTTCAGAAGCGTGGCGTAGTCGAGGATGTCGGAGGAGGAAGTGAATCTTTCGACGAGGGCTCGGAGCTCCGGAGTATTTACATGATCTCCGGTCAGATTCCCGCCGCTGGTGACGAGTACAGCCGCCGCCAAATTCCCAAGTGAACTCTGCAGTGTGGCTTGGCGGTGTTCGACATCATCGCTGAGTGACTTCGTGACTGTGTTTTGCAGAAGCTGCTCGTTGATCTTCAGTCGTTCGCGATTAATCGCGACAACTTGAGTGCCGTAAAAGTACAGGGGCACCACGCCTACAAGGATGAGGACACCTGAAATCAGGTAAAGCAGCCGTATACGATTGGGAAGGCGCATTGAAAGTTTCGGAAATTGAGGGGAATTCTACCCTGATTATTCCGAAACTCCGGATGTCTAACTGCGTTCTCAGGCATTTTACTGATTACTTCAGTCCAAGAGACGGGAGCGTCACTCTTCTTTCCCCGGACGACTCATGAGCTCCCGGATTGCGTGCTTAGGCGATTTCTCTTCGTGCAGGATGGCGTGTATTTGCTCCGTGATCGGCATCTCGATGCCATGGCGCGCCGCCAATCCTCGTGCAGCATCGGTGGTAAGTATGCCTTCAGCCACCATTCCATGCATGTCGGCCAGGATATCGCGCAGTTTCCGGCCTCGTCCCAGTTCAACCCCGACGGAGCGATTACGCGAGAGGCCGCCAGTACAAGTCAGCACGAGGTCGCCCATGCCGGCGAGTCCAGAGAGAGTCTCGCGGCGAGCTCCGCAAGCCACAGCCAGCCGTGTGATCTCGGCGAGACCCCGCGTGATCAGCGCCGCCGCAGTGTTATGACCAAAGTTGAGACCTTCCACAACCCCGGCCGCGATGGCAATCACGTTCTTGAGTGAGCCACCAAGTTCCACGCCAACTACATCGTCATTGGTGTAGATCCGAAACATCGGATCGCTGAATTCACGCTGAATGGTCGTCGCGACAGTTGCATCCGTCGAGGCGACGGTCAGTGCCGTCGGGTCTCCTCGTGCTACCTCCTTGGCAAAGGTCGGTCCACTCAGAGCGGCGATGCGGCGCACTCCGGCCACATCGGCCGCAACTTCAGTGATGCGCTTGTGGGTTCCGTTCTCGATGCCCTTGGTTGCACTGACGACGATTACCTCCGCTTGCAACAAGTCCTTCATCTGCTCGTACAGACCTCGGGCATGATGCGAGGGCATCACTGTAAGAACTATTTCTGCTTTATGGAGGGCATCCGACAGAGCATTGGTTATTTGTACCGGTTCAGGAATATTGCAGCCGGGAAGAAAGAGACTGTTCGTCCGCGTGCTCTCGATGGACTCACGTACTTCGCGTTCGAAACCCCAAAGTCGAACTTGATGCCGACCACCGCGCGCGAGCACGATCGAGAGCGCAGTACCCCAGGCACCTGCACCGATGACTGCGATGCGGCTCACGAGCTACTCCGCGTGCGCAAGAAAACGAATCGATGCATTAGCTCTTGTGGAACTGCAAACGATTTTCGGTTCCATCGAGGAGACGTCTGATGTTGGCCTTGTGCTTGAGAATGATAAGTAGCGAAGCCGCCAACGTCAGGGCAATGGCGGCAGGCGAAGACTCGGCGCGGTAGAGAAAGAACGCGAGCAGAGGGAATACCGCGCTGGCGACGATAGATCCTAACGAAACATATCGAGATATGAGCACGATGATAATGAAGATAGCGAGCACGACAAGCACTGCTCGCGGCGCGAGCCCAACAAACGCCCCAACAGCCGTGGCAACTCCCTTGCCGCCGCGAAACTTCAGCCAGACCGGAAAGACGTGCCCGAGGATTGCAAAAAGTGCGGTCAGCGACGCGGCCAATCCAAGTTCTACTCCAGCATTTCGCTGACTCACCATGGCAGCCATCAAGACTGCAATGTAACCTTTGAGCGCATCGAGTACCAGCGTCGCGATGCCGAGTTTCGCGCCGCCGGAGCGAGCGACGTTAGTTGCTCCAATATTGCCGCTGCCAGTGAGTCGAACGTCTTCTCCGCGCACAACCCGGACGAGAATCAATCCGAATGGGACTGAGCCGAGCAGGTAGGCAATCACCGCTAAACCTATATAGATAGCAATATTCATTCAGCGTCAGTAAGACTCTAATTCAGCGCAAAACTGGCTAGCTTGCGATACGAGGCGCCTTTTGGTGACAGCTTACTCTCATACAAATGAAATTCAGTAGCGGTCATTCTACCGAAGTGGGGGTTCGATTCCTTCAGCGCTGAGCTAATATTTTGTGTCTTGCTCCCCTCCTTAAAACGGGCGAGCGTAACGTGAGGTGTGAATGCGCGCCTTTCGCGCTCAAAGCCAATCGAAGTTAATGCGTTGTCTGCCTCGTTCGCTAGAGTTGCCAATTCAGGCCCGGACTCAATTCCCACCCAGAGAACGCGTGGTGACCCCGGATTCGGAAAGACTCCCACATTCTGAAGAGACAATTCAAAATGGGACGCTGCAATTCGACGCAAAGCGCTCTCAATTACGGGGAGTCGTTCGTCAGCAACATTGCCGAGAAATTTCAAGGTGATGTGTAACCCTTCTGGCCGGACCCAGCGAGCGTTGGTTAAGCGTGGCTGCAGTAGAGTGACGAAGTCGTTGATTCGCTGCCGAATTTCCGCTGAGATCTCGATGGCAACAAACAGTCTCATTTCAGTTGAGCTTTCGACGCACGAGGTCGAGTCCAGTGAAGCTTGCCCAAAGCCGGATCCGTTCGCGGTCGCCGGGAAGTCTTCGTTCCACTACCTCATGCTCCTTGCCATCGGAAATCGCGATGAACACGAGACCTACCGGTTTCTCAGCAGTGCCGCCCGTTGGCCCAGCAACACCGGTGATTCCAACCCCAAGGGTGGCGTTTGTCCGGTCCCGAATCCCTTCAGCCAATGCGATGGCAACCTCGCGGCTCACGGCTCCGTGTTCTGCAATTAGTTCTGCTGGAACTCCTGCCAACTTAGTTTTCAGCTCGTTCGAATACACCACTACTCCCCCGAGAAAGTAGCGCGAACTGCCGGAGACGGACGTGATGCGCTCGGCCAACATGCCGCCAGTGCACGACTCAGCGACCGCAAGGGTCGCGCCACGCATCTGGAGGAAGTAACCGACAATCTGTTCGATCGATTCACCGCCGCTAGAGATCACGCAGTCGTCGAGTTCTTCTTCCAGTTTGCCGGCCAGTTCTTCAATGCGATCTTCCGCCTTTTCCTTCGTATCCGCACGGCTTTGGAGTTGGATTTGAACTTCACCGCCATGTGCCAGGATCGTCGTCTGAACCTCCGGAACCTTTGTGTAAATGGGTGCGATGCGGGCGTCACATGCCGACTCGCCCATGGCAACTCGCAAAAGACGCTTCGCGATGAATTGTGCTGGAAGGACTTCTTTCAATCTCGGAAGGCACTGAGAATCAAAGAGCGGCTTCAACTCATGCGGCGGTCCGGGCAGCAGCATGACGTAACGACGGTTGCCTTCTAAGTTAGTCTGCAACCACTGCCCCGGTGCTGTGCCGTTGGGATTGCGCAGAAGAACCGCCCCATCCAGAACGTCGGCTTGGCGAGTGTTGTTATCAGGCATCTTCATACGACGTTCAGCGAACCGCTTATAGAGTTCAGTGATAATTTGCGGATCACGATGCAACTCGATGTCCAGCGCTTCAGCAACGCACTCTCGGGTGAGATCGTCTTCGGTTGGCCCGAGTCCGCCCATAAAAATCAGAATGTCGGCCCGCGTCATCGCATTCCGCGCCACGCCAATTAGGTCTTCACGCGAGTCGCCGACAACTGTCTTGAAACGAACTTCGACACCGAGTTCATTGAGTCTCTCAGTCAAGAACAGAGAATTCGTGTCCTGGCGGAACGGAGTTAGCAACTCCGAGCCGACGGCGATGATCTCGGCATTCACGTTTGCAGTATAGCTTTCGGCGTTTCTGGTTCGTTACTAGGGCAGCAGGGAAAGCCCTTGGATATTCCACGACAGATGGAATACGGACGACGTGGTAGAGAGAACGGCGGAGCGCCCGGGCGCGAAACACAAGCCGACAAGATTCTGACCAGAGACGCAGAGAGCCGCCTGCTTGTCTGGAGTAATCCGGACGATACCGCGCTTGCCTGCAAAGGACGCCGCGACGTAGAGGTTTCCCGCAGCGTCGAAAGCCATCCCCTGAGGCCGTCCAAGTCCGCGGAAGAAGACCGAGCTGTCGCCGTGAGGGTCAATGCGATAAATCGCGTCATAGCTCGAGGTAGTCGGGCCGCTCACGTAAAGACTCTGATCGGGCCCGAAAGCAAGGTGATAGGCAGAAACGCTTGGCTCCAGCGTCGCAAAAACAAACGTCTGCCGGTCGCGGGCAATCTTGAAGATCGTGCCACTGCGATCGCCAACGTAAAGGTTCTGGTCGCGATCGAAGGCGATACCAGTTGCTACTCCCATTCCTTCGGAGTACGCCGACATGGTCCCATTCGGCGCGACACGGTATACGGTCCCGTTTTGACGTGATGAGACGTACATTTGTCCTTCACGGTCAAAAGCGACGCCGTGTGCGTTCATGAGTTCCGAAAGAAATGGTTTTACGTGATAGCTGGTGTCGATCTTATAGATTGAGACTGGGACCTTTTGTCCACGAGATCCGGAGAAGGTGACGAAGAGATTGCCTTCGTGATCGAGCGCGGGGTTTGTCACCGGATGAAGATTTTCCGCGATCGGTACGGCAACTTGCAGGTCCAAGCCATTGCTTGTCGCCTCATCAGGAATCACGACGACAGGACCGGAGTTTGCGCCTTCGGGAACCCTGGCGACAACAAAATCGTCTGACGAGATCACCACGCCGCCCGGTTCATCGCCGAAACGTACGCGGGGTCGGCGCATCTCCGAAGGTCGCAATCCAGTGCCGGATATATGTACTTCGCCGCCAGGAAGCGCGAACGGAGGAGTAACAGATGTAATATGCGGCTTCCCGTTCAAGCTGTGCTTTCCCCGTAATCGCTCTGAGATTCCCATATTCGCACAGTCCGGTTCATCGCGCTTCAACGGAACTGCCTCAAATTGCAGGCCAGAACTTCATCCAGACAATCAAAATCAGCAACGCGTAAACGCCTGCTCCGACGTCGTCGAGCATGATGCCAGCGCCCTCTGGCAGGCGTTCAAGCGCGCGCAACGGCGGTGGCTTCAAAATGTCGAAGCAACGAAAAAGTATAAGGCTCACTAAGAGATATTTCCAACGTAGCGGAGCGATGATAAGCGGAATCATCTGTCCCGCAACTTCATCGATGACGACAAAGCTTGGGTCTTTAATTCCGCTCTGGCGCGCCACGAGAGTGCTTGCGGGAATGCCAATCGCTACGACGGAACAAGTGACGACCATAGCGATCATGGAAAGATGATTCGGGATAAGACGCGACGACACCCACCAGAGCAAGACAGTCGCGCCCGACGCCCAGGTCCCAGGTCCCGGACGCAGCTGTCCGACTCCAAAGAAAGTTCCGACTAGCCAGGCCCAGTTTGTGCGCGGAACGGACGGGTGTGACCTAGTGGCGTTCGCGCTCATCTTCATCAGGTTTGGATTGCGGGCGTTGCTCGACCTCCTCTAGCAGCTCAGGGTCGAGCACCGGCGAGCTGATCCGGTAACCGCCGCTCGCCCACTTACCCAGGTCTATCAGCCGGCAACGGTCGCTGCAGAAAGGAAAGTGCTCATCAGACCGCAGCACGATGGTCTTGCAGGTCGGGCAGCGCAGACTGAGAGCTTTCTTGCGAGGCATACCTATAGTATGCGCGCTACAAGGTCGTAATCGTGCGATTCAGTGATTTGGCACCGGTAAAATTCTCCGCGAGTGAGTGATTCATGCGGGCCAAAGTCGTTGATAAAGACCTTGCCATCGATTTCAGGAGCGTGCATCGAAGTGCGGCCCTCCCAGAGAAGCTCCGTCTCCTCAGAGGGACCTTCCACCAGGAGATCGAATTCACGCCCGACGAGCTGTCGCTTCTTGCGCCGGCTGATGCTTTGCTGGATACGCATTAGCTTTTTCCGGCGTCGCTCGATTTCGGTCGCGGGAACCTTATCGGCCAGCCTGAAGGCAGCAGCGCCATCTTCGTCGGAATAACCAAATACCCCCATCCAATCGAACTCCGCAGCTCGGACGAACTCGCACAATTCCCCAAACTCGGATTCAGTCTCGCCCGGAAATCCAACGATGAATGAAGTACGAAGTGTCAGATTGGGAATTGCTCTGCGCATCTTCTCAATGCCCTTGAGGAAGATGTCTGCTCCTGCCCCGCGCTTCATGCGCTTCAGTGTCGACGCTGAGGCATGCTGTAAAGGGAGGTCGACGTAAGAGCAAAGCTTCTTGTGCTCGGCGATAGTTTCAAGCAGGCGTCCAGTGATTTTGTTTGGATAAGCATAGAGAAAGCGTATCCACCGGAGTTCTTCGATTTCGGCCAACCGGGCAAGCAGCAATGCGAGACCGTCTTCGATGCCCAAGTCTTCACCGTAACAAGTCGTGTCCTGGCCAATGAGAGTTAGCTCTCTCACTCCGTTGGCCACCAGGTGACGCGCTTCAGCGATTACTGATTCGAAGTGGCGCGAGCGAAACATTCCCCGAAGCTGCGGAATGATGCAAAAGCTACAGGGGTGATCGCAGCCTTCGGCAATCTTCAAATATGCCGATGTCTTACCAGTAGTAAGGAGTCGTGGAGTCTTTTCGTTGTAGAGATAGTTGGGGAGATCGGCGATCGCGCCATCCCAGTCCGCTCGCGAGAATCGTCCATCAGCTTTGCGTGCCGCTCCCTCCGGGCGCGAGTGCGTCTTAACTGCGCTCGGTGTTCGATCGATCAGAATCTTGAATGGCGATTCCTGTTGTATCGTGGCAGACGGCGCCGGATGAATGCCGGCTGCTTCGAGAATGCGCTCGAGTTCTCCCGTGCCAACCACCGCATCAACATCGGGAATGTTCTTCTGGATCTCGGAGCGGTAGCGTTCCACTAAACACCCAGCGACAATCAGCTTGTGCACTTGCCCGGAGGCCTTGTGCTCCGCCATCTCCAGAATCATGTCAACCGATTCCTGCTTGGCCGAATCAATGAACGAACACGTGTTCACGACAATGATGTCGGCTTCGTCGGCGGAAGTAGTAATTTCGGCTCCGGCCTGATTCAAGAGCCCCATCATGACTTCGCTGTCCACCAGGTTCTTCGGACACCCAAGGCTCACAAAGCCGATCTTCTTAACGGAATCTGGGGAACTGGAGCGTTGATTATTGGCAATCGAGGGAGAGATTTCAGAAGGCACTTCTACGGGCATGCAATCCCATAAATCTTATCATCCCGGGTATCGACGGGGGCATGGGTGCGTCCGGCTGTCATTTTTCCCTTGAAACGGCTTCCATCTCACGGTACAGCTGAGGCAGCTTTTCTGCATCTTCCGCAGAATCGCCAAATCTCGCTCGCTCATAATGAGCGGTAAATCGTGCAGCAGTTCGGCGGACAGGTTCAGATGGAATGATTCTGACGAACTCTTGGGGAGTCTGTGTCGGAATCTTGCGAATGCCTCGTCGCGACAGCAGCTTAAGCACACGCGCATACCAGATAGTTGCAGCGGTATGTGGCTCCAGACTGGGCTTTCTGGCCATCCTGACATGCCGAAACAGGCTGAAAGCTCTCGGGCCAATTAACAGGAGCATCGAAAGTGTAAGTCCAGCGGCGAGCCAGGTTATCCACGCATTCTGGTGTTGCTGGAAGTGATTACGCACTGCCGTTGCTCGCCGCAACGAATCCTCATAGAGCGATTGAAGGCTATCGCGCACCGAATCGAACCTAAGACGGCTTTGGCGGACCATAGTCGATCCCAGGAAACTCTGATGTCCAGTGTCATAGTTCACGACCCATTCGTGCCAGAACTCGCGCATTGCATCCGCATACAGATAGAGTCGGTTCCAGGAAGAAGCCGTAACCGACGATGAAGCGGGCGTGGGATCGAACGTGTACCAGCCATAACCGGAAAAGTAAGCCTCTACCCAGGAATGCGCGTTTTGACCTCGCACGATAAAACTATCGGTGAGGTCGTTGTACTCGCCACCACGAAAGCCATTAACGATGCGGGCGGGAATCCCGAGCGTGCGGAGCATCACCACCATCGAAGACGCGAAATACTCGCAATGCCCCACTTTGCGTTCGAAGAGGAAGTTCGCGACTGGATCTTTCGGAGGCGTCAGAGGCAGCTGTAGCGTGTAACCATAACTGCTCGATAGATAGCGCTCGATAGCAGACGCCTTTAGAAATGATGTCTCTTGATCGGCTGAGACTCTCTTGGCAAGCTCCATGACGCGTGGATCAAGGTTCGACGGAGTTTGCAAATAAACGATCTTGCTCACGCCGATGTCGACGTCTTCACGCGACTGCAGGTGCTCGGGCATCGGGGGAGCGATCTCAGAAGTGACAACGTAGTCGGTGATGCCTCTTGAGTTGTCGCCATTGAAGATCGAGCCAGTCGAGTCTATTCGGATCGATTGATACCGGCCATTAATCGACTGTGCTTCGGGAATCACGAAAAATACGCGCGATCCAAAGGGCTCAAGCGATACCTTGTAACGCACGAGTTGGCCGCGTCCGGAGAAGAGGCGCGGGTTTGATCGCGTGAGCCCCAGCGCCCAGTTCGAATTGATTGGTTGCGGCGTGCTGTTCTCGTGTGGAGTGCTCCAGCGTCTTCCATCGAACGCCGTCAGTGCAACGCCACGCCATCGGAGGTCGCGGGGAACCCTGGTACCAGGTACAAATTTAACGTGCATCATCACGGTACTGGACTGCTGCAACTGCCCGATTTCTCCCAGTCTTACCTCCTCGCTGAAGCCGGTCGAAAGGTCACTGCGAGAGCTCAGGGCGCTTAAGTATCCAGCCGAAGCCTTGCGTGGAATTAGAAAGAACAGGACGATTGTTCCGAGAACGATGCCAACGACCAGAACGATGCAAGCAGTCGCGAGTGCCCCGGGCAATCGCCGGAGATCGCGCAACTCACGGGTCTCGTTCGGAGCAGAAGGCGCTGCAACAATCCATGATCGTCGCATTTCCATGCTCACAAACGTCATCACGGCAAGCAGCACAAATACGCAGAACAGAGCGAAGAAGAGAGAATCGACTGTGAGGACGGCGGCGGAGAGGACCATGCCGAGCGCCAGTACACCCAAATAGACATAATCGCGGTCGCGATGGACAGAAAACACCTTTACGATCGCGGCGAACAGCACCATGTGAATCAACGAGCCGATGAATGTCTGCGAGATCAGGAAATAGTCGAGAGCGAAGAAGACGAGATATATGACCGTGAAGTATGTTGTCCAGCGCTCTGGAAGATTTATATCGACTCGCCGTAGCAGGAGGTATCCCTTTGCTACCAATGCCGACATGCCGAAGATCAGTGACAACCCATCAAGCTTGCCGGTTCCGGCGAGTATCGCGAAGCCAGTGAAGACAAGGAAGTACAGCGAAATCTCGAAGAAGCGCTGAATGACGGGATGCGCGGCGCTTGTGATGGGTGTCGCTGTAGAAGGCATCGAAATTGCGCTCAGTTTAGCGCGAAGCCAGGACATGAAAGTAGTTTCTTTTGTGCGTTGCATCTTCAAGTCCAACGGATTCCAGAGTGATTGGACTCCTGACGATCTTCTGTGCCGTAAAACGCGGATTCTTGCTTGATATGCGCTCAAAGGCTGCAACTGACGCGAATGTTAATATCGACTGTGTCAGATGCCGGGTCCCGCGCGATGTAATCCCGTGAACCCCGCCAGGTCCGGAAGGAAGCAACGGTAATGGGCCAGTGCATGTGCAGTGGGCTCCCCGGTGTCTGGCTCTCTTAAACATCGTTTTACGGACCGTCAGAGCTATCGCGGCGGCCGACACACTCCCGGAGACTGGTTTGAAACAGCTTCAGCGGGCCAAAATTAGTGCCCTCGGAACCTATGTTCCGCCCCGACTTCTCACCAACGCAGACCTCGAAAAAATGGTCGAAACCAACGACCAGTGGATCCAGGAGCGCACTGGAATTCGTCAGCGCCATCTTGTGGATAAGGGTGTTGCTACTTCAGACATCGCGTGCGAAGCTGCTCGCAAAGTTCTGGCAAATGCGGGAGTCGCGCCTTCCGAAATCGAGGCGATTATCGTCGGCACCGTAACCCCCGACATGCTCTTTCCATCTACAGCGTGTCTCGTCCAGCATAAGCTCGGCTCGCCGGGCGCATGGGGATTCGACCTGTCCGCTGCCTGTTCTGGATTTGTCTATGCGCTGCAGTGCGGAGCACAGTTGATCCAAACCGGGTCGCATAAGAAGGTATTGGTCATTGGGGCCGATGTCATGTCGGCGATTATCGACTACACCGATCGCGCTACCTGCGTGATCTTTGGTGATGGCGCAGGAGCAGTACTTCTTGAACGGGCGAAAGACGGGGAAGATCTGGGGCTGATCGACTTCCTGCACGAGGTCGATGGTGCTGGCGGATGCTCGCTGTACATGCCCGGCGGTGGAAGCCTCAATCCGGCAACGCACGAGACCATAGATAAGAAGATGCATTTCGTGCATCAGGACGGCGGAGCGGTCTTCAAGTATGCCGTCCGCAAGATGACGGAGTTCTCGGAAAAGATCCTTTCTCGAAACGGATTCACGGGGAGTGACGTTGCCGCATTTGTTCCTCATCAGGCAAACAAGCGCATCATCACTGCAACCGCCGAGCGGCTGGGGATGTCACCAGATCGGGTAATCATCAACATCGGCGAGTATGGAAACACGACCGCCGGAACGATTCCCTTGGCGATGCAAACGGCTCTCGATGAAGGTAAGCTGAAGAAGGGTGATCTCGTGCTGCTGGCATCTGTTGGTGCAGGATTTACTGTGGGAGCGTCGCTCCTGCGATGGGCGTATTGATGGGGACGATCTAGGCAGCCTTTTTCTCGGCCGAATGGAGCACTGGCAATCCTTTTTGCTTGCGACGCCACAGGTAGGCCGTCGTCGCTAGTCCTCCCAATACAGCCAGAAAGGTCAGAGTCCAGATGATCGGACGAGAATATTGCTGCATTGCGCGAATAATGGACTGCCCGTAGCTCAGTCCCAGCCACGCGACAATGCTGTAACGCACGAGCCTCCCGCCTCCGTAGGCGCCAAGGAATTTCGTTTTGGGAACCTTCATGACTCCGGCAGCGAGCAGGAACGGTGAAAGTGGAAAGGGAGGTGGCAGGAAAGCGGGAACAGCCACGGCTCCGACTCCATATTTCTCGCTCCAGCGATAAACATTCTTCAGCTTCTTTTCGGGAATGCGCTTGGCCAGCTCCTCTTTTCCACCTTTGCGTCCGATGCCATAGGTGATGTAAGCACCGATGGAAGAGCCGATCGTCGCTGCCAGTACATACGTCCACCAGTTATGTGGAGACGATCCGACGAGGAGAATCAGCAGGAGATCAAGGCTTCCCGGGGTAGGAACGACAGACGCATCCGCTAATCCGAGAAGGATTTCGCCTGCCGGACCAAGTGCACGCAGTTTCGCCCATATTCCTCCCCCAATGAGCATCTCGGAAAACATGCTTGTAACCCGTCTGCTTAGACGCGGCTTCGATGGGTAGAGTTGCGGATTGCCAGTTCTGGGACCAGCCGCAACTCTGGCGCTGCGGGAAGTACTCGGTAAAAAGCTGCTAGCTCGAAGAACCTTTTCATGGCAGAAATGCATTCGGCATCGAGAACATAGTGGATGTTTTCTTTAAGATAGCTGCGAACCACGCCTTGAGGAATCGAAAGCCTGGGTGACCATTCGTCAGCGATTTCCGAGAGATGATTCAATCCTTCATCGCGGGAGTCGCGAAATACTTCCGCCACGCGGCTGAGTTGCTCTTCGGGAGCAACATTTTCTCGTACGGCCCAAAAAGCAAAGACAAAGGGCTTGCCGGTAAGACTCCGCCACTCTTCCGCCAAGTCCCAGGTCTCGTATTGGCTGCGGTCCACCTGAAGGGCAGGATCTCCGATCAGCAACGCCGCGTCATGCTTCTCCAACATGGCATCGAGTTGCGGCTCGGCAGCAGCAAAAGTGACTTCCCGATTCTGCATTCGGAACAACACTTGAACCAGCGCTGCCGATGTGCGCGACGATGAGTCTAAAGCCACGCTTCGGACTTCGCTCAGAGGGCAACGGCTGATCAGGAGAATGGAACGCACCGCTCCCCGGCTTGCGATCGCTACGTCGGGGAGAACGTGCAGTCCCGGAGTTGTTGTGTAAGCAGCAACCGGAATAATGCCGATATCCGCTGAGCCTTCGGCCAGCATCCGGGCGCAGTGCGAAGGAATGGTGTAATCAACTTTGAATTCCCTTCGCAGTTCTACAGCACGCGGTCCATGTTCGAAGTCCCACATCAGCGGAGCAGTGTTCAGATAACTAATGGCAGAAACGCGGAGAGGAGACATTCATCGAAATACTAACAGGCAGGAGGAATCCGGTGATCGGCCACCGGGTGAAGTCAGCAAATCGAAATTGCCTTGCCACTTCGGCCCGATGACCCGATCACCCGATGGCCCGATAGCCCGATTCCCTTCGGTTCCTTGACACCCTAACCTTGCTCACGGTATCTTCCGCGTCCAGTTTGCTCCGATGACTGATTCCGCCGCGGTTTCTCGTTCCATTCAGCCGGATGTCGCCACTCTGCAGTGGCTCGGAGTGACGCTTACGCCTGCAATGGGTCCCATTAGGGGACATCGGCTGGTTCGACAATTTGGCGGTGTTGAGCGCGTATTTAAGGCCTCGCTCACGGAGCTGAGGCAACGGGATTGACGGCAGCGTCGGCGCAATCGATCGCGCTAGGCAAGTCTTTTTCGCTGGCCGAAGAAGAGTTTATGAAGGCGCGCGATCTTGGCGCCGAGAACATTGCATTCGAGGATGCGCTTTACCCGGCCCGGCTCAAGGAGATTTACGATCCTCCCTTGGCGTTATATGTGCGCGGGAATGCCGAGTTATTGGCAGCGCCAGCCCTTGGAGTAGTCGGAACTCGTCACCCCACGCCGTATGGGATGGGGATGGCGGAGCGGTTGTCGAACGATCTTGCGTCGCGCGGCCTAGTCATTGTGAGTGGCATGACGCGAGGAGTTGACATTCATGCACATCGCGGAGTGCTCAATGGAAAGGGCAAACCGGTGGCTGTTTGGGGAAGGGAATTGATGTCCCATACCCACGCGACAATAAGCGAATTGCGGACGCGATCATTGCTGCCGGAGGAACGCTAATATCTGAGTTCCCGGTCGGAACCTTTGCAGCACCACAGAACTTCCCGATTCGGAATCGAATTATCAGCAGACTCTCGTTGGGAGTTTTGGTGGTGGAAGCTGGCGAGTACAGCGGAACGCGCATCACCGCTCATTGCGCGCTGGAGCAGGGAAGAGAGATTTTTGCCGTTCCCGGCAATGTCACAAATCGAAACTCTTGGGAACCTAACACACTGATAAAACAGGGCGCTAAGCTCACCGCAACCTGGGAGGATGTGTGGGAACAACTCCCCGCTGACACCAAGCTGCAACTCGAGGCAAATTGGCGGGTTGAATCCGCGAAGCCGGCTGAAGCATCTTTATTCGCGGATTCGCAACTGTCGCCCCACGAAAAGCGCATTTTTGCGCTGCTGAAGCCCGATGAGGCCGTTCCACTTGATCAGATCATTGAACGACTAGAGGGAGAAACATCATCATCAGAGATATTCTCCGCTCTTTTTGAGCTGGAACTTGCTGGCAAAATCAAAGAGCTTCCAGGCAAGAATTACGTTAAAACATTTTGACGAGTTGGCCGATATCTTTCGGCTTGTGATAGTTTCGCAACAGACTTTGCATTAAGGAAAGCACCTTGTCCAAAGCTTTAGTCATCGTTGAGTCGCCGGCGAAGGCGAAAACGATTAACAAATATCTCGGCAGAGATTTCGACGTTGAAGCTTCGCTTGGCCACGTGAAAGATCTGCCGAAGAGCAAGATCGGTGTCGATCTCGATAATGATTTCGAGGCCGAATATATCGTCATTCCCGGTAAGGAAAAGGTTCTAACCAACCTAAAGAAGAAGGCAAAGGGCGCGTCCGCCATTTACCTCGCGCCCGACCCGGACCGCGAAGGCGAGGCCATTGCTGCACACTTATACGAGGAACTTGGAGAGGCAAAGCCGAAGAAGAAGCGTGGCGGCGGTATTCCCATTCATCGCGTAACCTTCAACGAAATCACTTCCAAGGCAGTGAAGGCCGCGTTTGATCATCCTCGGGAGATCGACTGGAACCTGGTTGACGCGCAGCAGACGCGTCGCGTTCTTGATCGTATTGTCGGGTACCAGATCTCCCCGCTCTTGTGGGACAAAGTTCGTCGCGGACTTTCCGCTGGACGTGTGCAGACCGTTGCGCTGCGTCTCATTGTGGAACGCGATCGTGACATTAAGGCGTTCGAGAAAAAGGAATATTGGACGATCGACGCACATTTAACGAAGCCGCCGTCTTTCGACGCACGCTTTGTCGGCATTGATGGCGAGAAGACTGAAGTTTCAAATGGAGAAGAGTCCGAGAGAATCTCGAATGCGCTGCGTAAGGCGCAGTGGAATGTGCGTTCTGTTGACAAGAAAGAACGCCGCCGCAGCGCGGCTGCGCCTTTCACCACCAGCAAGTTCCAGCAGGATGCGTCGCGGAAGCTGCGGTTCAGCGTGAAACGAGCCATGATGTTGGCCCAACGCCTTTACGAAGGTGTGGAACTGGGGGATGAAGGCTCGGTAGGCTTGATCACCTACATGCGTACCGATTCGACGCGAGTTGCACAAGACGCGCTCGACGAAGTGCGCGAACTCATCGCCACGAATTTTGGCAAAGATTTTCTGCCAGAGTCGCCCAACCTTTACAAATCGAAGAAGGACGCGCAGGAGGCACACGAAGCAATTCGTCCTACCTCTGCCCTGCGCAATCCCGATTCCATAAAGCAGTATCTTCACGAGGATGAATTCAAGGTTTACAAGCTCATTTGGCAGCGGTTTGTTGCCTCACAAATGATGCCTGCGGTGTTCGATCAGACGACCGTTGATATCGATGCAGTCGCAGATCGCACCTACAACTTCCGTGTAACCGGATCCGTGCCCAAGTTCGAAGGATTCCTCAAGGTCTATGAGGAGTCGAAGGAGGGCAAGGACGAAGACGATGAAGCACTCAGGCATAAGTTGCCGCCACTCGAGGTAGGACAGAGGCTCACGCTAAAGGATCCTCAGAAGGATCTGAAGCCGGAGCAGCACTTCACCGAACCACCACCGCGCTACAACGAAGCTTCACTCGTGAAAGAGCTCGAAGAGCGTGGCATCGGTCGGCCGTCGACCTATGCAGCCATTTTGGGAACCATCCAGGAGCGACAGTACGTGCAGAAGATCGGGGGCAAGTTCATTCCCACGGAAATCGGCCTGGTTGTGACTGATCTACTGGTGAAGAACTTCGCCGAGATCTTCGATCCTGCTTACACAGCTCGCCTCGAAGAGGAGCTCGACGAGATCGAAGAGGGCAAAGAGAAGTGGACCGACGCGATGTCGGAGTTCTACAAGCGCTTCCAGAAAGACCTGAAGTATGCGCAGAAGCACATGGAAAATGTGAAGCGCATGGAGAAGCCCACCGACGAGAAGTGCGAGCGCTGCGGCTCGCCGCTAGTCCTCAAGTGGGGCAAGTTCGGGTCATTCTTCGCCTGCAGCGCGTACGACAAAGACGATCCGAATAGCTGTACGTTTACTAAAGAGAACGTGATCGATCTTCCCGATCTGGAAAATGCCGACCTGCAGGAAACCACGCAGGAGGAATATTGCGAGAACTGCGGGCGCACCATGGTTCTCAAGCGCGGCCGTTTCGGGCAGTTCATGGCTTGTACTGGATACCCGGAGTGCAAAACCACTCGCCGCCTCGATCAAGGAAAAAAGGTTCCTGACGTTCCCCTCGAGGAGATTTGTCCCAAATGCGGCCGTAATATGGTGTTGCGTCACGGACGCTACGGCGAGTTCGTATCGTGCAGCGGATATCCCGACTGCAAGTACGTGAAGCAGAATTTCATTGGCGTGAGTTGCCCAGAGTGCGCTGCTGCGGGACGTAAGGACGGCGAGTTGGTTGAAAAGAAAGCCCGTCGCCGCGGCAACATCTTCTACGGCTGCTCGAACTATCCCAAGTGCGAGTTCACATCGGCTTACAAACCCGTCGCAGAGCAGTGTCCAGAATGTGGCAGCCCGTATCTGCTCGAAAAGAATTTGAAAGCTGGTACTTTCCTGGTGTGCCCGAACAACAAGCGCACGACTGCCGAGGAGGAAGAGCCTCAGCCGAAGCGCAAGAAGAAGCCCGGAAAAGCCAAGGGCGAAACTGTGGCTGAGCCCACCGAAGCTCCAATAGTGAAGTGCGATTTCTCGAAGCAGATCGCGACTAAAGAGCCAGTGGCAGTCGCGTAGGATTTCCACTTCAGAGGCGATTTGTCCCACCGGAGCCAAGGAGCAGCGGCGGGCTTCACTGAAATGAATTAGGATAGCCACCTCCATCCATTTCAAAAGGAGTTCCGCAATGGCTGATCAGACTCTCTCTCCAGGTATGACCAACACGGCTACGCACGGCGACGTCGACATCATTTTGCGCTTGTATCAAATGCGATGCGAGCCCGTGATGCGCGAAGCCCGCAGGTTCATGACTTTCGAATTCTGGCCGAACAGTTTTGAGGATCTCGGCAAAGTGTTCGCGGCCGGCGGAAAGGAATTTGCCTACTTCCGCCAGGTAACTTCCTATTGGGATATGGCGATGTCGTTCGTCGCACGCGGTGCGCTCGATCAACACCTATTCCTCGACAACTGCAACGAAATGATCTTTAACTACGTGAAGCTGAGACCGTTGCTTCCGGCATTGCGCGAGAGCATTAGCCCGATGTTCTGGAAACGAATTGAAGATTTTCTAACCGGCTCGGCAGAGGCTCAGCAGAAGGTCGAGATGATTACCAGAAACGTTGAGCGTGTACGCGAGCAGCGTCAGAAGGCTGCAGCCGCTTAACCCCAAAAGACAACACCAGGGTCACGAAGGTTCAAGATCGAGGTGGACGACGTCGACGGGAATTTCCTTTGCGGCCTTCGTGTCCTTCGTGTTCGCTCTTGCCGGTTTGCCCTCCCTACGTTGCGGCGTCCAGTGGTAAGATTGCCAGTTCCTTCCAACCTCACTTCGGAGGAGGCCGTATGGCAACAGCAACTCCGCTGCAGATGCAGGATGCAGTCAGTCAATTCCTAGCAACTCCAAGAAAACTTCTCATCGACGGCAGATGGGTCGCTGCTTCGTCGGGAAAGACGTTCGATTCCATCGATCCGGCAACAGGGGAAGTACTCGCCCGAGTCGCTGAAGGCGATAGGGCAGACATAGACCTTGCTGTGAAATCGGCTCGTCGGGCCTTTGAGAGCGGACCGTGGGCAAAGATGTCGGCCAGCGAGCGCGGGCGGATTATTTGGAAGATCGCGGATCTGCTCGAACAGCACACCGAAGAATTTGCAGAACTCGAAACTCTCGACAATGGCAAACCAATCTCAGTCTCCCGCGTCGCCGATGTTCCGCTCGCGGTGGATCTGTTCCGTTACATGGCAGGATGGGCAACCAAGATCGAGGGAAGCACGATTCCTGTTTCGGGCCCGTTCTTCGCCTACACCCGTCGCGAACCTATCGGCGTGGTTGGCCAGATTATCCCTTGGAACTTTCCGCTATTGATGGCGGCGTGGAAGCTGGGACCTGCTCTCGCTACTGGATGCACCATCGTTCTCAAGCCGGCCGAGCAGACTCCGCTCTCCGCTTTGCGCTTGGGCGAGCTCGCAATGGAAGCCGGGCTGCCGCCCGGTGTTCTGAATATCGTTACCGGATTTGGGGAAACTGCCGGTGCCGCACTGGCCGCTCATCCTGACGTCGACAAGATCGCGTTTACAGGTTCGACCGAAGTCGGAAAACTAATTGTTCAGGCGGCTGCTGGAAATCTGAAGAAGGTAACGCTCGAGCTGGGCGGCAAGTCGCCGAACATTGTCTTTGACGATGCAGATGTGAACAAGGCGACTGCAGGCGCTGCCAACGCCATCTTCTTCAACCACGGACAATGCTGCTGCGCGGGCTCACGACTCTTCGTCGAAGACAAGATCTTCGACAAAGTGGTCGAAGGCGTGTCGGAATCAGCGAAGAAGATTCGCGTAGGTCCGGGCATGAACCCCGACACGCAAATGGGACCTCTCGTATCTGACGAGCAGTTCCGGCGCGTATGCGGTTACATGGAGGCTGGTCTCAACGAAGGTGCGAAGGCCGTTGTTGGCGGCAAGACGGTCGGTAATCGCGGATACTTCGTGGAACCGACCGTTCTGGTCAACACCAATCCCAAAATGAAAGTCGTGCAGGAGGAGATCTTCGGGCCGGTAGTCACAGCAATGCCGTTCAAGAGCATCGATGAGATCGCTGCCGAAGCCAACAACACCAGCTACGGACTTGCCGCCGGTATCTGGACGAAGGACCTCGCCAAGGCCCACTCGCTCGCCAACAAGCTCAAGGCCGGGACGGTGTGGATCAACTGCTACAACGTGTTTGACGCAGCCATGCCCTTCGGTGGCTACAAGCAATCCGGTTGGGGCCGTGAGATGGGTAAAGAAGCACTCGAGCTTTACACGGAGACCAAAGCGGTTTGCGTGAAGATTAACTGAGCCTGATTCTCCATTGAAAGGCCGGAGTGTCTATTCCGGCCTTTTTATCTAAGGTGGTAAATTGTTCGCCCGTACTTTTTAAGCGACTGCCGTCCACTCCGAGCTGGGGTCTCGAAGGTTGCATGCAGATCCTTAGCTCTTGGCAAGTCTCTTCAAAACTGAGCGGTTTCCTTGCATCGCTCTCCTTGTGACCCGCAGCATCTGCTCGTGGTTTCCGGCGCTCCAGCGAAGCGTTTCTCAACCTTTGGTGGCCGTTTCTTGCTTGCTTTCGCGAGGGACTCATTTGTGCGCACAACTGCATGGGATCCATCGAGGCTAGCGTAGCTTCAGATAAAAAAGGCAAAGATGTGTGATCCGATCAAAATGTTGGAGGCTCTGGCAAGGATCGCCAGCCAAGGACTCCCACCCACGAAAAGGGAAGCTTTCCCGAAGGCAACCGACGCAGGGCAATAGTTCCCTTAGTGAGTACGCGATGACATGCCGTCCGCCTTGTGATAACGTACTACTTTGCGCCATGAAGCACTTGCAACAAAACAGTGGCAACGTTCACGAGCTGTCGGCGAAGGAGCGGGTGACTTACTCGCGCCTTGATCCCAGTCTGCTGCCGCAACATATTGCCATCATCATGGACGGCAACGGGCGCTGGGCGAATCGGCGGCATCTTCCCAGATTTGTTGGTCACCGCAGTGGTGTGCAAACTGTGCGAGGTGTAGTGGAGACGGCGGCTCGCATTGGTTTGTCGTACCTGACGCTATATGCGTTCTCTGCCGAGAATTGGAAGCGCCGGCCCCGTACAGAGGTCGATTTTCTGATGCAGCTGCTGCGGCAATATCTGAAACAGGAAGTGCCGCGGCTGAATCGCAATAATGTGCGCCTCACTTACATTGGGCGCATTCACGAGCTTCCGCAGGCCGTGCAGGAACGACTCAAGTGGGCGGAAGAGGCGACCGCAGGCAACACGGGTATGGTTCTGACCCTGGCCCTGAATTACGGAGCGCGCGCCGAAATCGTGGATGCCTTTCGATCGATCATTACTGCCGCGAAGAACAACGGTGGAATCGACCATCTCGACATCAATGAAGACATCGTCAGCCGTCACCTGTACGGCGCCATGCCGGATCCCGATTTGGTGATTCGTACGAGCGGCGAATTGCGCGTGAGCAACTTCCTGCTCTGGCAAATCGCGTATGCCGAAATTTATGTGACTGGAAAGCTATGGCCAGACTTTGAAGGTGTCGACCTTCTCGAGGCCATCGCGGACTATCAACGTCGGGACCGGCGTTACGGTGGTCTCAGCGCATCTTCCAACCGGCATCGGGAGCGAGCATCCCGCAACGGCGCTGAACACGATCATTCTTTCTCGAGCGCGCTTGCAGCACAGAAGTAGACACCTTTCAAGCACTTTCGCCTGTCTGTGCGGAATGATCTAATCCATGAAATGCAGCGCGTTATCACCGCTATCATCCTTATGCCGCTCGTCATATTAGCGGTTTTCAGAGCGCCGTTTTGGCTCTACGCGGTCATCATCGCCGTGATCGCAACGGTTTGTGCGGATGAATACCTGAACCTTGCTGCGGCCCATAATCTGAAGCCTCTGCGATTGCTCACGCACGTTGCCGTGCTGTTTGTGCTCGGCGATTACTATCTCTCGATCGCCATCCGCGGATTGCGTCCTACTGGATCCACTGGATGGCAGATGCTGCGTGATCCTTTTTTTCAATACGAGATTCTGCTCGTTCTGGTGAGCCTAATGCCGTTTGTATTTCTGGTAGCCGCTATGAAGACGGAAGACTTGCGCCAAGCGCTTCCTTCTGCAGCGGTGTCGTACCTTGCCCTGCCGTATGTCGGCATTACGTTGGGCTTCCTGCTTTTTACTCGAGGGCTGATTTCGGACGGGGCCTTCGCCATTTTTTTTCTCCTGCTCGTGGTTTGGTCCGGTGATATCTGCGCCTACTACGTGGGGCGGACGATTGGGCGGCATCGTTTGGCGCCGCGGATCAGTCCGGGCAAATCTTGGGAGGGGGCAGCTGCTTCGATCGTTGGAAGCATGATCGTCGGCACCTTGATACTGGTTTACAACCGGGCTATCGCGCAGAGACTATACGACTGGAATCTGCTGTCAGGCCAAAGTGCCCTGGCAGGCAAGCCGCAGCCAGAGCCTAATGCGATCTGGATGGCAATCCTGGTTTCAATCTCGATCAACGCCGCCGCTCAGCTTGGCGATTTGGTCGAATCCATGATGAAGCGCGGCGCAGACATCAAAGATTCCGGAAGGCTGCTTCCGGGACATGGCGGGGTACTCGATCGGGTAGACGCGCTTCTGCTGGCCTCTCCAGTGCTGTGGTATTATTGCTCTTTCCGCCTAGTCCATTTCTAAGACGTGAGTGATCCTTTCAATCCAGCTTCTCTGCTGGAAGCTTCTCCCGATTCCAAGCGCCGGGTAGCCATCCTGGGTTCCACTGGTTCGATAGGGGTGAGCACGCTGAAAATCGTGGAAGCATATCCGGAGCGCTTCAGCGTGACGTCATTGGCGGCCGGCAGCAACGTTGAGGTTGCTTTTGAGCAATGTCGCCGATGGAGGCCAAAGGTGGTTTCGATGGCCACCGAGGAGGGCGCATCGAACCTGCGAAGGCAGCTCGAGGCGTCCGGTGTGCAGACCAAAGTTCGCTCTGGAGCCGCGGGCATAGTCGAGGCTGCGACGCACGCCGATGCAAATTTTGTGGTGAGCGCAATCGTCGGAGTTGCAGGTCTTGAAGCAACGTATGAAGCCGTACGGGCGGGAAAGTGGGTAGGGTTGGCAAACAAGGAGTGCCTCGTAGCGGCTGGCGAGCTGATTACGGCTGAAGCGAGACGCCAGGGTAAGCCTCTACTCCCGATCGACAGTGAACACAACGCAGTTCATCAATGCATGCGTGGAGGCCGTCTAGGGGAAGTCACCGCTGTTTGGCTCACTGCGTCAGGTGGCCCGTTTCTGAACACACCGAAATCTGAATTCAGCCGCATCACTGTGGAGCAAGCGCTGAATCATCCCACTTGGAAAATGGGGAAGCGGATCACTATCGATTCAGCAACCTTGATGAACAAAGGCTTCGAGGTTATTGAAGCCTGCAGACTCTTCAACCTGCCGCCAGAGCGAGTGAAAGTAATCGTTCATCCCCAGTCCACAATTCACTCTTTGGTGGAATTCCGCGACGGAAGCATCCTTGCTCAACTGTCGGTGACGGATATGCGGCTTCCGATCCTGTATGCGTTGACCTACCCGGAGCGGCTGGAATCAGAGTTGAAGTTCGATTTAACCAGCTTGAGGAAGCTCGAGTTCTGCGCTCCCGATATGGAGAAATTCCCGTGTCTGAAATTGGCCTATGAGGCGGCCGCGGCAGGGGGAGCGAAAACCATTGCCCTCAATGCAGCCGACGAGGTTGCGGTTGCAGCATTTTTGGACGGCGTGATCGGTTTCGAGAGCATTCCAAACACAATAAAACGGGTGCTGGACGAAACTAGATCCGAACATCCTGAATCTATTAAGGCAGTATTGCAGATTGACGCCGAAGCTCGGGCCTTTGCTGCCGAGGTAACCGGTACGGAAAGGCCATCATCCTCCGCTTTGGGGGTGTACACTCATTAAGCTTCGGCTGTTGGGATTACTGAAATCGTAAGATGCAACCATTGACCAATTTTCTCGTTAGTACCGCGTATGCGGTTGTAGCTGTGACTTTCGTGCTCGGTGTAATGATCCTGGTGCACGAGTTCGGTCACTACGCGGTAGCAAAGCTTTGCGGCGTTCGCGTAGACGTATTTTCTCTCGGATTTGGTAAGCGCCTAATGGGCTTTCGACGCGGCGATACCGACTATCGTATTAGCGCCCTTCCGCTCGGCGGCTACGTGAAGATGGCCGGCGAGAATCCGATGGAGGCTCGCACTGGGGATCCCGGAGAATTCGTCTCTCATCCTCGTTGGCAAAGGTTCCTGATCGCAGTTGCCGGTCCTGCTATGAATATCCTGTTAGCGATCGGCATCGTGACCGGCGTGTTTATGATGCATTACTCGCACGACTGGTACCTTGACCAGCCCACGCAAGTTGGATGGGTGGAGGAGAACTCCCCTGCGGCAAAGGCAGGTTTGATGCCCGGCGACGTAATCACACAGATCGACGGTCTTTCAAACCCACTATGGGAAGATACTCGAGCTAAGATTACGATCAGTCCAAAACAGCCGCTCCCAATCACTCTGAAACGTGGCGACCAAACGATTTCTACGACTTTAGTGCCGGACAAATTCGGTCCCAGCCAAGCTGGAGAGGCTGGTCTTGAACCTGCTGCCGGAATCACCGTTGAGGCGATGGAAGGTAACATGCCCGCGTATAAGGCCGGCATTCGCAAGGGAGACGAAATCACTGCCATCAACGGAGTCCGGCTGCACTCAATTGGCGAACTGACACACTTCCTGCAACAGGACAAGGGCAAGCCAGTCGAGATCGCCGTTATACGGGCCGGAAATTCCATCAAGTATCAGATGACTCCTGTACTTGCTCCAAATGGAGAAGGCGCTGAACGATACCGGATTGGGTTCTCACCTGGAGTACGTCAGCACGTGGACAGGCTAACGTTCGCACAAGCTTTGAACCGATCGGTGGAGACGAACAAGAAGTATGCTTTCTTGCTTGTAGAGCTGGTTGAGAAGATGGTGCACGGCAAGGTTTCCGTCAAAATGATGAGTGGTCCGATCGATATTGCAAAGGTTTCGGGTGAGGCTGCTCGCGAGCCGGGATGGACTCCTCTGCTTCTCCTGATGGCAGGTATCAGTCTGAACCTTGGAATCTTCAACCTGTTTCCAATTCCGATTCTCGACGGCGGCGTCATTCTGCTGCTTCTTATCGAGGGCTTGATGCGACGCGATATCAGTCTGCACATCAAGGAACGAATCTACCAGGCTGCGTTCGTATTCCTGGTGCTATTCGCTGCGATGGTGATCTTCAACGACATTACGAAGAGTCTGCCAGGATTAACAAAGTTGCTGCCGTAAGGGTTTAGACATTGAGACTAGAAAGACCGGTCTTGCAAAGACCGGTTTTTATTTTTGTACTGTGGCTAATTCATGTTGCTCTGCGAGAGACATAACGATGGTGTATGTCCTTAGTAACTAAGTAGTTTTCCTCCTTCCGTTTGCGACCTTAATGCATTGACAATAAATGTCACCTCGCACATTCTGCGACTAATTACCAATCTGTGAAGTGTTCGTGACGCGAGAGCGTGTGACGATCAGCAGAGAATGTGCAGTTGCTGTCGCGTAGTCCATTCAATTTAGGGAAATGCTGAGATCGGAGTGAATCCGGTTACCGGGGAAGCGAAAGTATGTCTCAACGACTAGGCGATCTGCTGGTGCGGGAGAAGGTCATAAACCATGACCAACTGACACAAGCGCTCAGAAAGCAAAAAGAAACAGGTGGCCGGCTCGGCTCAGTGCTCGTGAAGATGGGCTTACTGACCGATGAGGAGGTCACGAACTTTCTAAGCCGTCAGTATGGCGTTCCTGCCATCAACCTGCAATTCTTCGAAATCGATCCGAATGTCGTAAAGCTTATTCCGCAGGAAACTGCGCGTAAGCATCAGATCCTTCCGCTCAGCCGAGTAGGCGCATCGCTCACCATTGCCATGGTGGATCCGACCAACGTCTTTGCTATGGACGATATCAAGTTCATGACCGGGTTCAACATTGAACCGGTGGTCGCCTCTGAAAGCACCATCATGGATCGGATCGAGCAGGCATATTCCTCTCCCGAGGCGGAACAGGCGAATCTCGACGACATTATCTCCGCGATGGGGGAGGAGGCGGAACTTGAGCTGCAGGCCGACGCGGACGAAATCAATATTTCTGACTTGGAGAAGAGCGCCGAAGAGGCTCCAATCGTAAAGCTGGTGAACCTGATCCTCACTGACGCGGTAAAGCGGGGTGCCAGCGACATTCATATCGAGCCATACGAGAAAGAGTATCGAGTTCGCTTCCGTATCGATGGTGTGTTGCAGAACATCATGCAGCCTCCGCTGAAACTGAAGGACGCCATCACTTCTCGTATCAAAATCATGTCGAAGCTCGACATCAGCGAAAAGCGCCTGCCACAAGACGGACGCATCATGATGAAGATGATTCTTCACGGCCGCAAGAAGCAGCTCGACTTTCGCGTGAACTGCCTGCCTACGCTATGGGGCGAGAAGATCGTTCTTCGTCTGCTCGACAAAGAGAATCTGCGGCTCGACATGACGAAGCTTGGCTTCGAGCCTGAGTCTCTCGCAAAGTTTCAGCATGCTGTGTTGAAGCCCTACGGCATGGTGCTGGTGACGGGTCCTACGGGCTCAGGTAAAACGAACACGCTGTACTCCGCGATTTCACTTCTCAATAAACCCGACACCAACATCATGACCGCGGAAGATCCTGTCGAGTTTCAGCTTGCGGGTGTCAACCAGGTACAGATGAAGGAGGCCATCGGGCTGAATTTCGCTGCCGCTCTTCGAGCTTTCTTGCGTCAGGATCCGAACACAATTCTGGTGGGCGAGATTCGCGACTTCGAAACCGCCGAAATCGCGATCAAGGCAGCTCTCACTGGGCACCTTGTGCTTTCCACTCTCCATACCAACGGTGCTCCGGAAACCATCAGCCGACTGATGAACATGGGCATTGAGCCCTTTCTGGTTGCGACTGCGGTGCATTTAATCGTCGCGCAGCGACTCATTCGTCGCATCTGCACGAATTGTATTGAGCCGATGGAGATAAGTCCGCAGGCGCTGCTCGACGCTGGTTTTACTCCCGAGCACCTGAAGACCGCGAGGGTATCGAAAGGCAAAGGCTGCTCGGCATGCAATAGCAGTGGTTACAAGGGGCGCGCCGGACTTTACGAAGTAATGGTGATCGACGACGAGATTCGCGAATTGATCCTCGTTGGCGCTTCTGCAGTGGAACTCAAGAAAAAGGCAATCGAGCGCGGCATGATCACTCTTCGCGGCAGTGGTTTACGTAAGGTGGCAGATGGCGTCACCACACTCGAAGAGGTTGCTCGCGAGACTGTGCACTAGTAGCGCAATGTGAAGAACCAACCTTTTTGAAGTTGGGCTCGAACAGAGGAACCAATGACTGCGACGTTAAGTGATTTGTTGAAGAAGATGTTGGAGATGAACGGAAGCGATCTGCACATTTCCACCAACTCCCCACCGCAAGTGCGAGTCCACGGACATCTTCAGCCTTTGGATATGCCGATGCTGAATCCGTCCGAAACTAAGCAGCTCGCTTACAGCGTGTTGACGGATGCGCAGAAGCACCGTTTTGAAGAGAACCTTGAGCTTGATTTCTCTTTCGGATTGAAGGGACTCGCGCGCTTCCGCGGAAACCTTTTCAACCAGCGCGGAGCTACGGGAGCCGTCTTTCGCGTGATCCCATTTGAGATCCGCTCGTTTCAACAGCTTAATCTTCCACCCATTGTGGCCAAGCTATGCGAAAAGCCACGAGGACTCATTCTGGTTACCGGTCCGACGGGTTCGGGAAAGTCGACGACGCTAGCTGCCATGATCGACAAGATCAACACCGAGCGCCACGATCACATCATCACGATTGAAGATCCGATCGAGTTTGTTCACCAAAACAAGAATTGCCTGGTAAATCAACGCGAAGTTCACTCGGACACGAAGTCATTCAGCGACGCGTTGCGCGCTGCGCTTCGTGAAGATCCCGACGTTGTTCTGATCGGCGAGATGCGCGATCTCGAAACAATTGAATCGGCTCTCCGCATCGCCGAGACGGGCCACCTCACTTTCGGCACCTTGCACACGAACTCGGCCGCTTCCACGATTAACCGTGTGATCGACGTCTTTCCGTCCCATCAGCAGTCCCAGATTCGCGCCCAACTATCGCTGGTACTGGAGGGGGTTCTTTGCCAGTCGCTCTTGCCGAAAATTGGCGGACAGGGACGCTCGTGTGCGATGGAAATTCTGGTCCCGAATGCGGCCGTCCGTAACCTGATTCGCGAGGACAAGATTCACCAGATTTATTCGGCTATGCAGTCTGGCCAGGATAAATATGGAATGCAGACGTTTAATCAGTCGCTGGCGAGTTTGTATTTCAGCAAGCAGATTTCGCTGGAGACAGCCCTGTTGCGTTCTTCGATGCAGGACGAATTGCAGGAGATGATCAATCGTGGTCAAGCCGCAGTCGGAGCAAAAGTCGCTCCAGCCGCAGGACGCAAGTAGCAATTGACCAGGCACCAAGCCGGGTAAGACGAAACGCAGGAGATTAGCGATGCCGATTTACAAGTTTTCAGGAGTTGACGCTTCCGGAACGAAGGTGTCCGGCGAACGCGAGGCAACGAACAAGCAGGTGCTCCAGGCGAATTTGCGCAAGGAGCGCATTGCCAACATCGTCGTAAAGGAAAAGGGTAAGGAATTCACGCTTCCAACGGTCGGTTCTGGCAAGGTCCCGGTAAAGGACATCGCAATCTTTTTCCGGCAGTTCTCAGTAATGATCGACGCCGGTTTGCCGCTCGTGCAATGCCTTGAAATCCTCGCTGCCAATCAGGAGAATCCTGCGTTCCAGAAGTCGCTTACTGGTGTTCGAGTGACTGTAGAAGGTGGATCGACTCTTGCGAACGCCATGCGCCAATACCCGAAGGTTTTCGACGACCTGACGACTAACATGGTTGAGGCTGGAGAAACGGGTGGTATTCTCGACGTTATCCTTCAACGTCTGGCAGCCTATGTTGAAAAGGCAGTCAAGTTGAAGTCTGCCGTGAAGTCCGCCTTGATCTACCCCGTTTCCGTTATCAGCATTGCCGTGTTGGTTGTGGGCGCCCTGCTCAAATTCGTTGTTCCCATTTTTGAAAAGCTCTTTGCCGGCCTCGGGGTCGATCTGCCGCTGCCAACGCGCATCGTAATTAGTTTTAGCCAGTTCGTGCAAAACTTCTGGTGGGTTGCGATCGTTGGCTTGATTGCGGCGATCTTCGGGATTAAGCAAGTTCGAAAAGATCCTAAAGGGAAGTACTTCACCGACAACCTTTTGCTCAAGATGCCTATTGTTGGAGTCCTGCTACGGAAGATTGCCGTTGCTCGTTTCACTCGAACTCTCGGCACACTGATTACTTCAGGCGTGCCCATCCTTGAGGGACTCTCGATTACTGCCCGAACGTCGGGGAACGCGGTTCTTGAGCAAGCCCTGCTAAGAGTTCGTAAATCGATCGAGGAAGGCCGAACAATTGTCGATCCACTGAAAGAATGCGGGGTGTTCCCAAACATGGTCACACAGATGATTGGCGTAGGTGAAGCGACGGGTGCCATGGACAACATGCTGCAGAAAATCGCTGATTTCTACGAAGACGAAGTCGATGCTGCGACGAAAGACCTGCTTACCCTGCTGGAACCGTTGATGATCGCGTTCCTGGGCGTCGCCGTGGGCGGTATCGTCATCTCACTCTATATGCCGCTCTTTGCCATGATTGCAAAGCTGTCAGGCTAGGAGCATACGCAGAGGCGGGCAAGTCCCGCCTCTGCTGACAATTTTGTCGGTGAATGTTGTCGAAATCCCTGCATAACCGCGGGCCCTCGGTCGTTCACTCTTAAAGTACCCATGCGTAGCTTCGACGAACGAACGTGGTTAAGCTGGCTAGTGAAGGTGAGGATCATCATCATCACCTTCCTGCTCGGCATTGGGCTCGCCATAATCCGGCTTACTCATACCAATGTGTCTGAGTGGGCTTTTGTCAGCCTCATCCTCCTTTGGTACACCGTCGGGGTGTTCTTCCTGGTGCTTTACTCGGTCTGGGAAGACTTCAGGCTGCAGGCGCGCATTCAGGTTATTAGTGATCTCGCGCTCACGACTGCAGTCATCTACATTAGCGGCGGAATCGACACTTCTTTTAATTTCCTTTACCCACTTGTAATCATCGTTGCCAGCATTCTGCTGCCGCGTTGGTGGGCGTACCTTACAGCCGCCCTGTCCTTTATCGCTTTTGGTGCAATTCTCGACCTCTCCTATTACCAGGTCATTCGTTCGTTTTCGATATCTCGACCGGATTTGAAATCGGTTCAACTTGTGGTGGGCGTCAACTTTTTCGCCTACATGGCTATCGCTTACCTTGCGAGCAATCTGAGTGCGAAGCTGCGACAAGTAGGTGTTGAACTTCACGTGAAAAGTGACGAGCTTCAAGATCTCCAGGTGATGCAGGAAAACATCCTGCATTCAATGCGCGGTGGTCTTATCACCACCGACCTTGAAGGCCGCATCAACCTTGTCAACCAGCCAGGCCTGAACTTCCTGGGGCGCAAGCTGAGCAACATGCTCGGCACCCACATCTCGTCGGTGTTTGTTGATCCAATGCCGGAACCAGATTCCTATCCAGTACAGGACGAGTTGCGAGCCGACACGCCCGATGGTCAGAAGATCTTTGGTCTCACCGTCACACCCCTGATGATTCACGATGGCGAAGTCGTAGGCTTTGTTTACACTTTCGCCGACCTCACCGAAGTGCGGCGCCTGGAGAATGAGATTCGTCAGCGTGAGCGACTTTCTGCCGTGGGCCGTCTGGCTGCAGGCATTGCCCACGAAATTCGCAATCCGTTGTCGTCGATTGCGGGCTCAGTTCAAGTGCTCTCAACTATGGCGACTCTAAATGACGAGCAGCAAGTATTGGTCGATATCGTGCGGCGGGAGTCAGAGCGGTTGAATAACATTATTTCTGACTTCCTCTCATATTCGCGCGAAAAGAATTACAAGTTTGCCCAACATGATCTGCTGCTGTTGCTGGATGACACTTTGCGGCTGATGGAAAATCGCCCTTCTGAGGATGCCGCAGAGTGTCGACTCGTACGCAACTTCGAGGTGCGAGAAGCTCTCGCAATAGTTGACACCGACCGGATGAAGCAGGTCTTCTGGAATCTTTGTGACAATGCGTTTCGGGCGATGCCCAACGGAGGCTCGCTCAAGGTAAGTCTGAGAGCGCGCGGCAGCCTTTGGGCTCTCTCGTTCAAGGACAGCGGCGTTGGCGTGCCGCCGGAGCAGCTCGAGAAAATCTTTGAGCCCTTTCAATCGCATTTTGAGGGCGGAACAGGACTGGGGCTAGCCCTCGTTTACCAGATAGTGCAGGCCCACAAGGGTCGTGTGTACGCACTCTCCGCACCGGGAGAAGGTGCGGAATTCGTCGTAGAAATTCCACAAGCTCAGGCTCTGCCTCGAGCTCTTACAACCGCCGAGAAGAGAGTACGTGCCTCTATGGCAGTATCGGAGAGAGTGAATGGCTAACGTTTTAGTGTGCGACGACGAGCGCTCAATTCGCGAGCTGCTTGACATCGCGCTACGTAAAGAGGGACACAAAGTCGAGACGGTGAACTCCGGCGAGGCAGCGATTCGAAAAATGGAGGGTGCTCGCTACGACGTTATTGTCACGGACATAAAAATGCCGAGGATTGATGGCATCGAAGTGCTGAAGCAAGCGCACCGCTTGTCGCCCGAGTCGGCCGTTGTGCTTATCACCGCTGCAGGTGATTTTGATTCCGCCGTGCAGGCCGTAAAGTCGGGAGCCTTCGACTACATCCAAAAAACTCCGAACGCCCTAGTGGACGAAGTAAGGGTGTCGATTGGACGCGCTGCGGAGATTATCGAACTTCGTCGCCAGAATCAGGCTCTACGCCGCGATGCCGCCAGCCGCAATTCGCTCGACAATATTATTGGGTGCAGCCCGGCGATCAACACACTAAAAGAGACGATCCGTACTGTTGCTTCCACAGGCAGCACAATTCTGATTCATGGAGAGAGTGGAACAGGAAAGGAATTGGTTGCCCGCGCAGTCCATACCTGCTCACAGCGTGACGGACAGCCGTTTGTCTCTGTCAATTGCGGTGCGTTTCCCGAAACGCTGCTGGAGACAGAGCTTTTCGGATACATGAAGGGCGCTTTCACCGGTGCAACTCAAAACAAACAAGGACTCTTCGAAGTCGCCAGCGGCGGGACCATCTTTCTGGATGAAATAGCTGAGATGAGTCTTGCGATGCAAGTAAAGCTGCTCCGCGCACTTCAGGAGCGAACGATTCGTCCAGTGGGTGGAACATCCGAAATTCCTGTCGACGTTCGTGTGATTGCCGCCACCAACCGCGACTTGCATGAGATGGTGGAAGAAAAAACCTTCCGCGAAGATCTCTACTACCGCATCACCGTTATCCCCATCGAAGCGCCTCCTCTGCGCGCTCGGCAGGAAGACATTCCTCTGCTTGCCAACCATTTCCTGAAGCGTTACGCGCCGTCTGCGGGGAAAAACATATTGCGCATCTCAGAAGAGTCCGTTGAAGCACTTCTGGCATACGATTGGCCCGGCAACGTTCGCCAACTCGAGAACACCATTGAGCGCGGTGTGGCCATGGAGACAGGTGAAGTACTGAATGTCAGAGCACCAGAGGAACGCTCGAAGGCTCGTATGGCGGCAGAAGCGCTAGGTGCTGCGCCGGCAGACTCTGTTGGAGTGCCTGGCGAAGGAATTGATATGGAAGCCTATGTCGCCGATCTGGAGCGCTCGATGCTTCAATCAGCATTGCGTCAATCAGGTGGAGTACAGACTCGCGCAGCCGAGCTGTTGAAACTCTCGTACCGTTCGTTCCGTCATCTCGCGAAGAAATACAACATCTAAGTAAATGCCGCAACCTAGACTGCCCAGAGACTCTCGTCCTGATCCGAATGTAACCCACGATCCTCGCCTGTGATCCAGTCCTTGCGCTGCGGCGTGCATACATCGATCGCGACTACATCTTCAAGCACCTCCGACGAATGCTCGACGCCGCGCGGAATGGTTAAGACCTGATTCGGGAGTAGCGTCACCGAGCCGGTGGGCAATTGGAAGCGCCACGATCCTTTCAGAAGAAAGATTACTTCCTCGTGGTCGTGGCGATGAGGTCTGGTTACTGACCCCTGTTTCGCCTCTAATCGCGCGAGTGTCAGGCTCTCTCCGGTCGCAACCTTGCGCCGATACTCGCGTGTCAAATAATCGGGCCGCATCTTGTTCATGTCATAGACTGCCATTGTGAGTCACCCTTCTAAACTGCTATAGCCTTCTTCTCGTCCGTTGTTTGCGCCACGCCTTGTGGTCGAGTCTCTGTCTGATCGGGGCCGATATTTACAGGATTGACGAACGGCATCATTGAGCGTAATCGAGCTCCCACTTGCTCAATCAAATGCTCGCGTTCGCGGTTGCGGACCTGATTGAACCAGGGCCGGCCCTTTTCGTTTTCTGCCATCCACTGTCGGGCGAAATCGCCGCTGCGCACGTCGGCAAGCATCTGTCGCAGTGCCGCGTACGTTTCGCTAGTTACCACCTTTGGGCCGCCGGTGTAGTCGCCATATTCTGCGGTGTCGCTAACCGAATACCGCATAAAGTTGAGTCCACCGCGGTACATCAAGTCAACGATGAGCTTGAGTTCGTGCATGCACTCGAAGTATGCGATTTCAGGTTGGTATCCGGCTTCGACGAGCGTTTCAAATCCGGCTTTAATCAGCGCACTCACGCCCCCACACAACACAGCCTGTTCGCCAAAGAGGTCAGTTTCAGTTTCTTCAGCGAAAGTGGTTTCGATTACGCCGGCGCGTGTGCACCCGATTCCTTTTGCATATGAGAGTGCCAGTGCCTTGGCCTTTCCGCTGGCATCCTGATGCACAGCTAACAGTCCCGGGGTGCCCCCACCTTCGGTGAAAACCTCGCGCACGCGATGCCCAGGCGACTTCGGCGCGATCATAATCACATCAACGTTCGCAGGTGGCTGGATGGTTTTGAAGTGAATATTGAATCCATGCGCAAACAGAAGTGTCTTGTCTGGAGAGAGAGCTGACGCGATCGCCTCGTGGTAGAGGTTTGGTTGCACTGTGTCGGGTACAAGCAAAACCAGAAGGTCGCCCCACGCGGCAGCATCCTTAGGAGTTAGGACCTCTAAGCCGGCTTCGCGCGCCTTGGAGCGTGAACGGCTTTGAGGTTCCAACGCAACTAGCACTTCAACTCCGCTGTCGCGAAGGTTCAGAGCGTGTGCGTGGCCTTGTGACCCATAGCCGAAGACAGCTACCTTCTTGTTTCGTATGACCGCCAGATCGGCTGAGTTCTCGTAGTAGATCGTTGCCATGCAGGACTTCCTTTCTTAGGAACAATTGCGTAATACAGTGAGATTCGTGGAATGCCAAGATGATCCAACGGTTTTTTGAGATCTATCCTCGAGTGTAAAGGTCGCAGCGTTGCCCCGTGTCATAGCGACGCAGCCGGTGCGAGTCATTTCCAGAATGCCGTATGGCCGCACGCCCTCAATCAGGCTATCAATTGCATCCTCGGGTCCGGTAGCCTCGATAACCAGCGACTCTGCAGCTACCTCAATCACTCTGGCGCGGAATGCTTCCACCACGCGCATCACATCAGGACGCACACTCTGCAAAGCTGCCACTTTCACGATCACCAATTCGCGATGAAGCGAAGGAACCGATGTGATGTCGTCCACATGGAGCACCTCAGGAAGTTTGTACAGGTTGGCTTCGACTAGAGGCGCTCCCTGAGCGTCGATTGCGACTACTACAGTCATACGTGAGACCTCAGGAATGTGTGTATGCCCTACAGTGAGAGATTCGATGTTGTATCCTCGCCGCCGGAACAACGACGAGACACGATTCAAAACGCCAGGATGATCCGCAACGTAGACGATGAAAGTGCGTACCATGCTCATGCCTCCGCCGCCGTTTCTACGAGAGGACTTGGACGGCGGATCATCTGGTGCAGAGCCGCCCCACTGGGCACCATTGGGAACACCGCGTCTTCCTGTTCCACCATGAAGTTGATCAAAGCCGTGCCGCGATGCTGTCGAGCCTCACGTATCGCCGGTGCAACCTGCTCTCGGCTGCGTGCCGTGAGGCCACGCAGCCCAAAAGCCTCTGCGAGCTTCGCAAAATCGGGACTTAAGAGCGGCGTAGCCGAATAGCGGCGGTCGTAGAAGAATTCCTGCCACTGACGCACCATACCGAGATATCCGTTGTTGATGACAGCGATATTCAGATCAAGTTCTTCCTGTGCTGCAGTGGCCAGTTCTGGCATGGTCATCTGGAATCCACCATCGCCCGCGACGACCCAAACTTCCGAATCAGGGCGTGCGAACTTTGCTCCTATCGCTGCCGGCAGCGCGAACCCCATCGTGCCGAGACCTCCGGATGTGATCAGCGAATGTGGCTTTTCGTGTTTGTAATATTGCGCCTCCCACATCTGGTGCTGGCCCACGTCGGTGACCACGATGGAGTTGCCATTGGTCTCGCGCCACAGGTCGTTGATTACATGCGCCGCATAAAGATGACCGTTATCCGGTAACTTCTGGATGTCGCGGACCGCGGAATCTCCCTTGAGGTCGTCGATGTAGTGCAGCCATCGTTGCCGGTCTGATCGCGCCAAATTAGGAATGAGACGCGAAAGGACACGGCGCAGATCACCCAGCAACGCGATGTCAACCCGAACGTTCTTGTTAACCTCCGCCGGATCGATTTCAACGTGAATCTTCTTTGCTCGAGGTGCGTAAGTCTTGAGCGTGCCGGTTACGCGATCGTCGAATCGCATGCCGAAGGCGAGGAGTAAGTCAGCTTCCTGTATGGCGTGGTTCACCCAAGCCTCGCCGTGCATGCCCATCATTCCAAGATTGAGAGGATGCGAGGCCGGGAAGCCGCCGATACCCAGCAACGTCATGGCAATCGGAATTGAGGCGCTCTCAGCGAACTCGCTGAGCTCCCCCATTGCGTTTGAGAGCAAAACACCATGACCCGCGAGAATGACAGGTCGTTCAGCTGCGTTGATCATTTCGATCGCAGCGGCATACTGGTTGGCGTCAGCTCTCTGGTTGCCTTCCGTCACGGCAAAAGGACTATAGGCACTGCCAACGAACTCGCACGACGACTGCTGCGCGTCCTTCGTGATATCCACCAGAACCGGACCGGGACGCCCGCTGCGCGCGAGATGGAACGCTGCGCGCAATGTAGGAGCCACATCTTCCGCGCGTTTCACCAGATAGTTGTGCTTTGTGATGGGGAGGGTAATACCAGTGATGTCGGTTTCCTGAAATGCATCGGTGCCGAGGAATTTGCTGCCGACTTGTCCAGTGATGCAGACAACAGGCGAGGAGTCCATCATCGCGGTCGCGATTCCGGTCACCATGTTGGTAGCGCCGGGACCGGAGGTCGCCATTGCAACACCGACTCCGCCTCCTGCGCGAGCGTATCCGTCGGCCATGTGAGTTGCGCCCTGTTCGTGGCGAACGAGAACATGGTGGATCTCCGGATAGCCGCAGAGCGCATCGTACGCCGGAAGAATCGCGCCACCCGGATACCCGAAGACGTGCTTTACGCCCTCGCCGATCAGGCACTCCCACACGATTTGCGCTCCAGTCTTCATGTTCGCTTCACTTCCTCGTCTAGATCGTCACTGCTCCGCGCGAGGCCGACGACACCTGACTGGCATACTTGGCCATCACTCCCGTTCCATATCGGGGCTGCGGCGGCCTCCAGGATGCTAGCCTCTGTGTCAATTCGGAATCGGATACTTCTACGCGCAACTCACGTTTCCCAAGATCGAAGACGATTACATCGCCTTCATGCACGGCAGCGATGGGTCCACCGTTCATTGCTTCGGGCGCAACATGGCCAGCCATGAGCCCATGCGTTGCTCCGGAGAATCGTCCATCAGTGAGGAGCGCAACCGATTCTCCCAGTCCCGCTCCTACGAGAGCTGCGGTAACCGCGAGCATTTCTCGCATTCCCGGACCACCTCTAGGACCTTCGTAGCGGATCACGATGACATCGCCCGCTTTGATACGACCGCTGCTTACTGCAGCAAATGCTTGTTCTTCGCTCTCGAAGACTCGTGCCGGCCCAGCGTGGTGTCGAAAATCATGTCCTGCGACTTTGAGCACGCATCCCTCAGGTGCGAGATTGCCTTTCAGAATGACGAGTCCACCGGTTGGCTTGAGAGGATTGGCCGCCGGTCGAACTACTTCCTGGTCCGCCGTTTCAACCGCGGTATTCGCTTCTTCGCCGATCGATCTACCAGTAACCGTCAGCGCATCGGCGTGTAAAAGATCGGCAGCGAGTAGTCGCTGAGCGACCAGCGGAGTCCCTCCCGCTTCGAATAGATCAGTGGCTACGAATCTTCCGCCTGGCTTGAGATCAGCGATGAGCGGAACCCTCGAACTGATGCGTTCGAAGTCATCGATCACAAACGGGACCCCCGAAGTGTGCGCAATCGCGAGCAGGTGCAGGACCGCATTGGTGGACCCACCGGTGGCTGCAACGCTTGCGACCGCATTCTCAAAGGCTAGACGCGTGAGGATTTGTTTCGGAAGAAGCTGCGTGGCGACAAGTTCCATTACCAGATGACCAGTGGCCTGCGCCTGCCGCATCTTTGACGGATGAGTTGCGGGAACTCCTCCGCTGCCCATTGCGGAAATTCCGAGAAACTCGCAGACCATGGCCATGGTGTTTGCGGTGAATTGACCACCGCAGGCGCCAGCGCCAGGGCACGCCTTATCCTCGATTTCCTTCAGTTCGGAATCCGCTAGCTTTCCGCGACTATGCGCGCCGACGGCCTCAAAGACATCTTGGATCGTGACATGCTTGCCCCGAAAAGATCCAGGCGCGATGGAACCCCCATAAAGAACAACCGACGGAAGATTTAGTCTGGCAATAGCCATCACAGCGCCGGGAATAGTCTTGTCACAGCCAACAAGAACGACGAGCCCATCGAAGTGATTCCCGCGGGCAACGAGTTCGATGGAGTCGGCTATAACCTCCCGGCTCACCAGCGAAGTGCGCATGCCTTCGGCGCCCATCGTGATGCCATCCGAGATGGAGACGGTATTGAACTCCATTGGCGTGCCGCCAGCTTCGCGCACGCCGCGCTTCACAGCCGCCGCGAGTTCCCGCAGGTGGAAGTTGCACGGACCGATCTCAGTCCACGTATTCGCAATGCCGATAATGGGACGGCGTAAGTCCTCGTCGGTAAATCCCACGGCTTTGAGCATGGCCCTTGCGGGAGCCCGGCTGGGCCCCTCGGTGATTGCTGCACTGTTTTTCTTTCGCTCGTTCATCACTGACCGGTGGGCCCTTCCTAAAAAACTTGAGGCCATCATCCGCTGGATGATGGCCTCGAACCGTGTTCCCTTTTAGGCCATCATCCTGTTGCTTCAAGCAAGAGGACGGATGTATGCAGGGAAATTCGAACGATAACAAGCGCAGACACCAAAGCGTCAGTTCCGCTCCATGCCCCGTTCTGCGTCTTTATGCTCGAAATCTTCATGAACCGTCCGCTTCAATGCTCGGAACTATAAATGTCGCTTATGAAGATGTCAACAATATAAGGCAAGGCAGTCTCAAGCTCGCTCATCCGCTTTCCTGATACGCACGATCCGAAGTTTTGATTGGAACTGGTTCGAAGATGGCTATACATCTGAACAGTACTCTCGGGCGCAGTGTCCCCAGATGAAATTTTCTGACAAGGCGGCAGATGTGCAGCAAGGCTTGTACGATCCCCAGTTCGAGCACGATTCCTGTGGAGTAGGTTTCATTACACGAATTTCAGGAGAACCCTCCTATGATCCGCTCCAGATGGGACTCGAAGCTCTCTCGCGCCTTGCACATCGGGGTGCCATTGCCGCCGATGGGAGAAGTGGGGATGGAGCTGGCATTACCACAAACCTGCCGCAAGAACTATTTCGCTCGTTCCTGCGCGACCGCGAAGTTCAGGTGGATGAGGATTTTCCGCTTGCTGCCGGAATGTTTTTTGGCAGCTCCGAAGAACTCGTAACTAGCGACGAAATCTTCATCGCTTCTCTGGCACAGGAACAGTTGAGATTGCTGTTGTGGCGAGAAGTCCCAGTCAACAAGGAAGCGCTGGGAACGACGGCATTAAATTCAATGCCTGTCATTCGGCAGGGGCTCATAGTTCCGCAGTCAGCCATCCATGTTGATGAGTTGGAAAAACGGCTTCATCGCGCCCGCAAGGCGTTCGAACGAGCGAACCTGAATACCTACATCGCGTCGCTCTCCGCCAAGACAATCGTCTACAAAGCGCTCTGTACAGGAGCCCACCTGCGCGAGTTCTACCTCGACCTTCAGGATCCTAACTTCAAGACTGCCTTTGTCGTCTTTCACCAGCGCTATGCGACGAACACCCATCCCTCCTGGTGGTTGGCACAACCGTTTCGTCTGCTAGCTCACAACGGAGAGATCAACACCTTTGGCGCCAATCGCATATGGATGAAGGCGCGGGAAAATCAACTGCCGGCACACTGTTTGCCTCTGCTGCGAGAAGGTGGCTCCGATTCCTGCCACCTGGACGAAACCGCTGAAATGCTGCTGCGTGGGGGACGCGATGTGTTACACAGCGTCGCAATGCTTGTGGTTCCAGCGTGGCAAGCGCATCCTGCGTTTCAGGACCTGGCCGGATTTTATCGAGAACACGCTTCACTAATGGAACCTTGGGATGGTCCAGCAGCATTGGCGTTTACTGATGGACGATATGTTGGCGCCGCGCTCGATCGGAATGGCCTTCGTCCGATGCGATACAGCATCACAAGCGATGGGTTAGTGGTCGCTGGATCGGAAGTCGGTCTTTTTGATCTGGACGACCGGTCTGTTCAAGTGAAAGGCCGTCTTGGGCCAGGACAGATGCTGGCCGTCGATCTGGATCGCCAGGTGGTTCTAGATGCAGATGGAGTCAAACGGCATCTTCTCGAGCGATGCCCAAAACGAAACTCTCGTCTACTGAGTGTTCCGACGGTGCCGGCACCGGTTGAGCCAACTCCGAACGAGCATTTGCAGGCTCTTTTTGGCTATACGCGCGAAGACCTCAAGTTTGTTATCGGTCCGATGGCGCGTGATGGCAAGGAAGCTGTCTGGTCGATGGGCGACGATACGCCGGTTTCAGCGCTCGCCCGCGTGCCCCGGTCAATATATAGCTATTTTCGACAGCGATTCGCGCAGGTGACCAATCCCCCGATCGATCCATTACGCGAAGACTTGATGATGTCTCTTCGCACCTTGCTGGGGCGCCGACCAGTGTGCTCCGGTGACGCAGAGGTATGTTCGAGGCTGCTAAATTTCGGTTCGCCAGTGCTTAGCGAGTCCGACCTTCAGGGTATCCGTGTCCAGTCGCTCGTGAAAACTGCGGAACTGCACTGCACGTCTCCCGCAGTAAACACTCTGCGCCAATCTCTCGAGGACCTTTGCAATGCTGCAGAAGAAGCTGCGGCCCGCGGCGTTGAACTGCTGATCCTTTCTGACCAAAATGCCAGCCCGATCAACCTTCCTATTCCTATGGCGCTAGCCGTCGGTGCGGTTCACCATCGTTTGCTCAAAGCCGGTTTGCGCATAAGCTGCGACTTGGTCATCGAAAGCGGAGACGTTTGGGATGTCCACCACATCGCAGTACTGGTCGGGTACGGCGCAGGAGCCGTTTGTCCCTGGCTTGCACTGCGTAGTTGCGAATTCCCGCAAAAGCTTCTTGAGGCGTTGGCCAACGGCTTGAAGAAGGTAATGTCCAAGTTGGGAATTTCCGATGTAGCGAGTTATCGCGGGGGACAATGCTTTCAGACCATCGGCTTTGACGAGCAGATAATCGAGATGTGTTTCGCAGGCACTCCAAACCTGATTGGTGCGATCGGATTCGAAAGCGTTCAGCAAGAGCTTTTGCGTCGCGCCGCGGTGCATACTGGCGGCGGCACAGAACTCAGCGTCCTGCAGGACTATGGTTCGGTTCGATACCGTAAAGCCGATAATGCCGACCAGCACGGATGGGCCCCACCTGTCGTGCGGGCAATGCAGGCGGCGGTCGGCGTTGCTCGCGGTCGGTCCGAAGTCACGTCTGGCGAAAGCGCGTGGAACGACTTTCTCAGTCGTAGCGATTCGCTCAAATTACACAACGTACGTGATCTACTCGAGTTCACTCCTGATCCAGTTCCAATTCCGGTGACGGAAGTCGAATCAGCCGATCAGATCGCGCGCCGCTTCGTCTCGAGCGCGATGTCGCTAGGCTCCATCAGTCCGGAGGCGCACCGGACGCTGTCCCAGGCGATGAATATACTCGGTGGCAAATCGAATACTGGTGAAGGGGGAGAAGATCCGGAAATCTATCATTCACAACCCGATGCAAACAACAAGGTCAAGCAAGTGGCCTCCGGCCGATTTGGAGTTACGACCGAGTACCTGGTAAAGGCTGAGGAACTGGAGATCAAGATTGCTCAGGGATCCAAGCCTGGAGAAGGCGGACAGCTTCCAGCCGCCAAGGTGACCGAACTCATCGCGCGTTTACGTCACGCGCAACTCGGGATGTCGCTGATTAGCCCTCCCCCTCATCACGATATTTACAGCATCGAAGACCTGGCACAACTCATTCACGATCTGAAGCAAGTAAATCCGACGGCACGTGTCGGCGTGAAGCTGGTATCGGAAGCCGGCATTGGAACTGTCGCCTCTGGTGTCGCCAAGGCATATGCCGACTACATCGTTGTATCTGGACACTCGGGAGGAACCGGGGCCTCGCCACTGAGTAGCATTAAGCATGCTGGAGCCCCTTGGGAACTGGGACTGGGCGAGACTCAGCAGACGCTGATGCGCAATGGACTCCGAAGCCGGGTTCGCTTGCGCGTTGACGGCGGCCTGCGCACCGCACGCGATGTCGTGATTGCCGCTCTCCTGGGAGCGGAAGAGTTCGCTTTTGGGACCGCCGCCCTGGTAGCGATGGGCTGTGACATGGCACGACAGTGTCACCTAGACACCTGCCCGGCCGGCATTGCTACGCAGCGCCCGGAACTCCGCGCCAAATTCCGGGGGAAGCCGGAGCATGTCGTAACCTACTTTTTGCGCCTAGCCGAAGACGTGAGGACACTGCTGGGGCAACTTGGCTTGCGTTCGATCTCCGCGGCAGTTGGACGATGCGATTTGCTGCAGCAGGTTTCTGCTCACGGCGCACTCGATCTTTCGCGGTTGCTCTTCCAGAGCGAAGGGGGTGCGCCAAGGTGCTTGACGTCACGAAATGATCGTCCTTCCCATTCCGATCCTTTTGGGCTGGAACTGGGCTCAGAGATCACGGCGACGGTTCGTCGCGGGCAAAGTTTCGATCGCGAATTCCAAATTCATAATCAGGACCGGTCGGTAGGGACTGCAATTGCCGGCGAACTTATGCGCCAGTTCGGTTCACGAGGATTGAACAGCAGCGAAGTGCGCCTGCTATTCCGCGGGGCAGCTGGCCAATCCTTCGGTGCGTTTTGTGTAGAGGGGATGGAGTTGACCCTCGAAGGCGAAGCGAACGACTACGTCGGCAAGGGCCTGTCGGGTGGAGCGCTCATCTTGAAACCTCGTGGAGCTGCGGTGACTGCGTCAAATGAGAACGTCATCCTCGGCAATGTAGCGCTATATGGTGCGACATCCGGACGATTGTTCGCCGCCGGAAGGGCTGGAGAGCGCTTCGCCGTTCGCAATTCCGGAGCTGTTAGTGTTGTGGAAGGATTAGGGGACCACGGCTGCGAATACATGACCGGAGGCTGCGTGGTTGTACTTGGTGACATCGGGTGCAATTTCGCTGCCGGCATGACCGGAGGAAAAGCCTTCGTCTTCGATCCTGCTAATCTCACAGAAACTCGCGTAAACACCGAGTCGGTCGAACTTGGGATTCCTTCGAGCGCCCAACTCTATCAATTGGAGATGCTTGTGCGCGTTCACGCTCTGCTCACTGAGAGTGCGTGGGCACAGCAACTGCTTGCTACGTGGTTAGACTGCAGTCGTCTATTCCGGTTCATCGCTCCACGGCAGGCCACAAAGCCGGCATGGGTTGCCCCAGGTGTACTCGCAATTCCCGAAATAGCACCGCCAGCGTTTCCTCAAGCTTAGATGTGCTTTGTCTAACCAAGTAGAGACGCAGCATGTTGCGCCTCTACACTTGAACAGCTCTCGGCGCGTGCCTCGATCCTCTGAATCCGTAGTACGCGATGTACAGGTAACAGATCGCCGGCAGAATGAACGCGTGGTGAATTCCAATTCGATCCGCGAGTAGGCCTTGTAACTCGGGGATGATGGCGCCTCCCACAATCGCTGCGATCAAGAGCGCAGAGCCATCACCCGTGAGTGGCCCGAGTCCGTCAACGCCAAGTGTGAATATGCTCGGGAACATGATCGAGTTGAAGAGGCCGACGAGCAAAATCGTCCACATGGCGAAGTGGCCGAAGCTCAGCATGGAGGCTATGACTAGCAGGCATGCGACGATGGCATTAAATCCGAGTAAAGTTCCCGTGCGGATCTTCTGCAAGAGCGCGGAGCCTATGAAGCGACCGACCATCGCCCCGCCCCAGTAATACTTCAGCATGTCAGCGGCGTCTTGCAGGCTCAGTCCACCAATATCTGAGCGATTAAAATAATTCGTCAGGAAACTGCCAATCGAGACCTCAGCGCCCACGTATACGAAGATTCCAACCGCTCCCAAGACCAGGTGGCGATATCGCCACACTGAATCATGGATGGGTCCATGAGCCTCGGCCGATTCGATTCTGGGCAGATTGAAAAACCCGATAATGACCGCTAGCACAAGCAGGGCAATTGCAAGGCCGATGTAAGGTCCTTTGACCGAAGCTGCCTGCGCTACACGATAGTCGTGCAATTGCTGCGTACCCATCGTGCGCAAGACTTCGACCGCAACTGGAGCCGCCACCGTTCCGAGAATCAATTTGCTTCCAAACGTCGGCGCCACTGTGGTTCCGAGGGAATTAAAGGCTTGTGTAAGGTTCAAGCGGCTCGACGCGGTTCGCGGCGGTCCCAGAATGGCTACATAGGGATTTGCTGAGGTTTGAAGGATAGTCATGCCCGCCGCGAGTGTAATCAGTGCAGCCAGAAACAGCGGGAACGAGGGAACCGTCGCTGCGGGCACGAACATGAAGGCGCCCAGTCCCATTGTCACCAGACCTGCGACCATCGCCTTTTTGTAGCCGAAGAAATCAATGATCTTGCCGGATGGAAACGAGAACACAAAGTACGCTGAGAAGAATGCAAACTGCACCAGCATCACTTCGGCATAATTCAAGTCAAAGATGCTCTTCAGGTGCGGGATCAGGATGTCATTTAGACAAGTGAGAAACCCCCACATGAAGAAGAGCGTGGTCACCATCGCCATGGCGCGGTAGTTGGTCGTCTGTTGGGGGGCGCTGACAGTTGGAACGGAGGTGGTCCCGGAAGTCACAGGCATCGAGTAAGTATCCTCTGTTTCGGCTAAAGAAATATAACCGAGAATGAAGGAAAAATCGGGGAAATTCAGTTGATCAAATAGGGGAAGCGCTTACGCGCGTTTTGCCGAACTGATCGGGTGCGTTACTCCAACCGTCGCGTTCATCCAGCGGGCAACTAGAGTTTGGACGCAGGCTTGACCGCACAGATGCTTCACGTCGGCGTCGTGTGCGCTCATATTCTCCCAGGGGTAGATCTTCAGTAGCGGGCGCTCGAGAGAATCTTCGTAGGGTCTGTAGCGCTCAGCCCAGGCAAGCCACCAATGGTCGACGCTACCCTTCTGCTTGCCGCAAATCTCGCAATGGAATGTCTCAGTCCAAGTCATTTGAGGTGCGCCTTTCTAATTTAACAAAGCTACGGTGTAGCGAACTGAACCAGGCTGCCAGCCTGCTCGCGAGCGCTGCATACGTCTTTGGCATCGCCCAGCACGATTAGAACTAGTCCCGCGTGGCAGGTAACATTTTCGGGGGGATTCACCCAAAAGCCGTGCTTCTTGCCGTCGTGGTAAGCGTCCTTCAGCGCGAGTGGCAGTAGATTATAGCTGCCGCGCAGGCGCAAGTCGGCGACGCGCTTGCCAATCCAGCTTGAGTTCTCGGGGATCTCAATCTCCTCGATGCGAAGTGTCCGGCTTTTGTCTTTCAGCATGAGGTCGAGAAAATTGACAACGTGAGGACGAAGCACTTCGCTGGCAATGCGCATACCGCCGATCTGGTTCGGAGAGACGGTAGAATCCGCTCCGGCCTTCATTAATCGCTCGGCAAACTTTTGATCGATGCAGCGCGCCACAATGCGCAAATTCGGATTCTTCTGTCGCGCGAGTACAGTGATGATGAGATTCTCTTTGTCTGTGGCGAGTGTAGTGATCATGCCTTTAGCTCGATCAATCCCCAGAGTGTCCATCATGTCGGCGTCGGTGGCATCGCCGACCACATAGAGCATCTCCCGGTACAAGCCGCTTTCATCGTTCACAATTCGCTTGATGTGCTCTTCGTTCACTTCGATCACGACATAAGGAGCATGGGTGCGTGCCATCTCTTCAACTGCATGCCGGCCAGTGTCGCCCATGCCGCAGACGATGTAATGGTCTGTTAGCTCGCTGATACGCTTGAGCATCTTGCGTCTCCAGAAAATGTTGGTGATCTCGCCTTCCACAAGAAAAGCTGTCACCACCGAGAACACATACAGCATGATCATCACGCCGAAGACGATGACGAAGATGTTGAACACCCGCAGCATCGGATTGCGGGCGGTGTCGACGATCTCGGTGTAGCCGACACTGGACAAGGTAACGATTGCCATGTAAAGGGCGTCGAGCAATGTGACCGAAGGCCCGCCCAAAACGCGGTATCCGGTTACGCTGATCGCCACCACAACGAAGAGGAAGATGAAGGCAATTCTGAGTTGTCGGCGGAGTTCCATTAGGCCCGGTACAGGTGGGGAAAGTAGCTGAATCTTAGCATGAAACCAGACACTTACCTGCTCGAACCCCCCGTTTTATGCTGGCTTCAGGTATCTTCCTTGAGGGTATGGCTGGGCATGCCGACGCACTCCGCAACGATCTCCGTGGATTCATTCTGGCCGGGGGCGCAAGCCGCCGCATGGGACGCGACAAAGCGCAGATCCCATGGGGTGGAGGTACCTTACTCACCCACGCTATCGAGCAGATGGAGCCGGTTGCCTCCGAGGTATCGATCGTGGGAACTCTGACTGCTGAAAACCTCGCAGTACCGGTCCTTACGGACAAGATTCCCGGCCTTGGGCCTCTCGCAGGAATCCATTCAGCGCTCAGTCGTTCCACGAGCGACTGGAATTTGATTCTTGCCGTTGACCTGCCCCTGGTTACTCCCGAACTCCTCGCGTGGATAGCAGATTTCCGAGTCGTAGCCTCACAGACAGCAATTGTTCCCCGGGTAAGCTCTAGACTTCAGCCGCTGTGCGCAATTTATCATCGCAAGATCTTGCCGCAAATTGACCAAGCGTTGGTTAGGCGGGAGTCTTCAATTCGTCGCTTGTTAGAACGGTTGGGTACGCGCATCATTGAAGAAGATCAACTGATTGCCAGCGGATTCGCGCCCGAGATGTTGTTTAACGTGAACACCCCGGAAGATTTGGAGCGCGCCCGGGCGATCGCTAAGTCGATGAATGGCTAGCAACGGACAGCATTTCGCACAAACGAACGGCAACGTTCCCGAAGGTCATCCTTATATTGAGTTCAAGGAGGTCTGCAAGGCGTTCGGGCCGCAAGTCGTCCTGCATCATGTGAACTTCGACGTTCCTCCCGGACAGACCATGTGCATCCTCGGCCGCAGCGGCGTGGGCAAGTCCGTTTCGCTCCAACTCATCATGGGATTCTTGAAGGCAGACGAGGGCGAGGTGATCGTCGCCGGTGAAGACATCACTGGTATGGACGAACCCAATCTGGAACGAATCCGAAAAAAAGTGACGATGGTGTTTCAGAATGGAGCTCTATTCGACTCGCTGTCCGTCGGAGAGAACGTGGCGTTTCCGCTGCGTGAACGGCGCGATCTTAACGAAGAACAGATTTTTCAAGTAGTCGACGGGCTGTTGGAGATGGTTGGGGTCAAAGCCATGCGCGACCTTCTGCCTTCAGATCTTTCCACCGGCATGAAGCGCTCCGTCGCGATCGCGCGCGCCTTGGCGGCTCAGCCCGAATGCATTCTCTACGATGAGCCCACTACGATGGTAGATCCGTTGATGGCGCAACTGCTTGGCGACCTTATCAAGAAACTGAAATTCCAATTGAAGCTAACCAGCATCGTCGTTACTCACGACATGCGCCTCGCACAAAAACTTGCCGACCGAGTGCTCTTCTTGCACGAAGGGAAAGCGCTTTATTTCGGAACGATGAAGGGCATGAGCGAAAGCGATGATCCAGTGCTGCGCCAGTTCCTGGAATTGGACGCTCTGATTCTGCCCGGGTGATCGTTTCATCTTGCGTTCAGCCTCGGAGGCTACTATCAGCACAACGCAAGGATAGGCCTACCGTTCCCGTTCGGCGGCCTTCGGAGCTGCCGAGTCCCTTGAGTCATTAATCTGACGCTTTAGCTAGATCCTTCTTTGACCAGCGAGGCACAACGTGGGGAGACCGCTATGAGAGTGGGACGTACCAGCAACGTCGCCAATTCGCAAACGAGCTTGTTCGCAGCGAAGTAAGAAGGCTCAACAAATCAATACAGCTGCCTACGGATATTGGAGAAGTTCATCCATCAGCATCCGCGCGTCTTCCGTAGGTTCTCAGCGCTTGATCATCTGACAGGGATCGATTCGTATCTGAATCACCAAGCTCATCAATTTGCTCGCACCGACCTATCGGATCTTGTCCGACACCAGGGCCTAAGAGAAGAGAATTATCGATTTCCTATTGCGGACTACTGAGTACCGTTGAATTCCTTGAGGCGATCGGAATGATGTTGATGATGAGCTTTCGCAAATGACGCCACAACTTATTGTTGGATTCGAGGATTCACGACTGCATATAGGACGTCGGTGAGGAGGTTCACCCCGATGTAGGTGAGTCCAATCGCCAGTATGCAGCCCTGGACGAGGAAGTAATCGCGGTTGTTGATGGCAGTGATGGTCAGCCGTCCGATTCCAGGCCAGGAAAAAATCGTTTCTGTCACGATGGCGCCGGCAAGGAGCGAACCGAACTGCAGTCCCACAACTGTGAGTACAGGAATCATGGCATTGCGCAGGGCATGCTTATAGACAACTTTGCCTTCGCTCAGTCCTTTTGCCCTCGCTGTGCGAACGTAATCCTGGCTTAGCTCTTCAAGCATAGCGGTACGCACCATGCGCGTGAGGATGGCGGCCAATGCTCCACCGAGCGTGATGGCAGGCAGTACGAGTTGTTCCCAGGTTCCAGCTCCCGAAACGGGAAGGAGCCCGAGCTTGATGGCAAAGAACAAGATCAAAATCGGTCCAAGAGCGAAGTTGGGAAACGACAATCCGAACAAACTTACAACGCTGAGCAACCGATCATCCCAACGATCGCGTCGTTGCGCCGAACGTACACCAGCGGGGATAGACAAGAGGAGAGCTACAACCAGAGCGGCGATCGTCAGGCGCAGAGTGTATGGATAACGCTCCCAGATCACGTGACCGACGTCCTGATTCAGTCGAATCGATTGCCCCAGCTTCCCGCGCAACACTCCCTTCCAATATTGCAAGTATTGTTTGGCGATCGGCTGATCGAGTCCGTAAGCGTGGCGCACTGCCTGCACGTCGGCGCTCACTGCTCCTTCACCGAGCATGGCTTGAATTGGATCGCCGGGCACGAGATGAATCAGTAAAAACACGACCGACACGACCAGCCAGAGTACAGGAAGGGTGTATAGGAGTCGGGAACCGATCAGTCGAATCATGCGGCGCTCTCTGCCGGCGCTAGTCTAGGGCTCATTGAAGAGAGAAGGCTGTTCTTCGGGTTGAGGTTCCAGCGTGCTGACTGCCTCGACTTTCACTTGCACCACACGGCGCTCGTGCATCTGCAGGACGCCATAGCGGCGGCCTTCAAACTCGACTGAATCGCCAGTTTGGGGCAGACGTCCTAACCGCCACATGATGAAGCCGCCCAATGTCTCAAAACCCTCATCACGGGGCAGACGGATATGCAGATGGGACTCCAGATCGCGGACGTTGGCACCGCCTTCGAGAACCAAAGCTCCAGTGTCGAGCAGATGAGGCTGTACCGTTACATCAAACTCGTCTTCAATTTCTCCAACGATCTGTTCCAGCGCATCCTCCACCGTGACGAGACCCACAGTCGATCCATACTCGTCGACGACAATCGCAAGATGACGTTTGCGCTGGCGAAATTCAGCAAGCAAATCGATGACTAGTTTCGTTTCGGGAACCACGAGCACATCGCGCATGATATGACGCACTTTCAAGGTGACCTCTGGCGGCAGCGGTCGCGCCCGTGCTGAAATGCGCAAATGCATAAACCGTGAGAGATCCTTGGCATAAAGGACTCCAACGATATGCTCTTTGCCCAGCGCAGGATCGTAGATCGGGATTCGCGAATGCTGGTCTTCGACGACCCGCGCCATAGCATCGTCGAGCGTCATGTCTGCGGGCAGAGAGAATATGTTTTGTCGTGGCACCAGAATCTCTCGCACCGTCATGTTCTCGAGCTCCAGTGCGCGGTGCATGATCTCTTCCTGGAGTGGAGGCAGCAGGCCGAGACGACGGCTGGACGTAAGAATGAGCTTTAGCTCCTCGGGAGAGTGCATACCGCCTTCGCGCATAAGCCGCGAACCGAAGAGCTTAAGTACAGCGTTGGCCGACCGCGTCATCAGGTGCAGGAGTGGACGGGAGATCGTAATGAAAACGTCCATTGGCCCAGCCACAGACAGAGCAACCTGTTCAACCCGCTGCAATGCCAACGACTTAGGAACCAGCTCGCCGAGAATCACGTGGAAATAGGTAATCAGCACAAAAGCGATGATCACCGCGCCAGTGTGAGCGTACACGACCGCATGAGGCAGTCCCGCGAGGGGACGAAGAAGTAGCTGCGCGACAGCAGGCTCGCCGATCCAGCCAAGAGCCAGGCTGGCAAGAGTGACGCCAAATTGCACCGCCGGTAGGAAATCGTCTAGGTGCCGCTGCAGCCGTTGAACAGTTCGCGCACCGGTTCGACGGGCATCGATGAGTTGCTGGATGCGGGTATCGCGGAGGCTCACGATGGCGAATTCGGCGGCCACAAAGAATGCGTTCAAGGCCACCAGCAAAACAACCACCAGTATGCGGAGGAGCACCAGAGGTGCCATCGTTGGCTAGTCTAGCATCGGCAGGTACTTAGCCTTGTGGAAGAAGCCTAGCGTTGGCAGCGATGGTTCGGTCTCAGCAATCCGCAATCCCACGGAATTCTTAAAGTTAAATTCTTAGTCGAGTGCTTACTTTTAAGCGGTTTTCAGGTCTAAGGTGCATTGCCTTTGTGTGTCCGCGCGGGCACTCTGGATCCATAAGAAAACATTAAGGAACTCATGGCTGATTACGCGCGTATGAAGCCATGAGCGAAACTGTGGAGGAAGAAGTGGCCAACGGCAATTCTAATCATAAGAAGAGGAAACGGCGCATTTGGTGGATTGGGACCTCCATATTTGTTGTGCTCCTGATCGGCGGCATAGTCACCAAGGCGACCAGCAGCAGTACCAAGATTGATCCTACGAAGATCGCTACCGTCGAGAAGGGCGATCTAGCCAAAAGCGTGGTCGCGACCGGTAAGGTACAACCGATTACTAAGGTTGAAGTGAAGTCCAAGGCCAGCGGCATCGTGAAAAAACTGATGGTTGATGCCGGAGATCGCGTAAAGCAAGGTCAGGTTTTGGCCGAACTTGACAAAGAGGAACTCCAGGCTCAAGTTCGCGGTGACGAAGCTCAACTCAGCGCAGCGGAAGCTAACCTTCGTGCGGCAGAAGCCGACGTGGAGCGCGGCAAGGTTGACGCCGAGGGCGTAGACGTTCCCACGCTGCAACGAGCCTACGAGCGCGCCAAGAGCATGGCTTCCGAGGGAGTCGTTTCCGCTTCTGCCCTCGATGATGCCCAGCGCAACTATGAACTGGCGGTCAACAAGCGTGACATAGCGCGCGCGCAGTTGATCGTGAATCAGGCGAAGGTAAAGCAGGCTCAAGCTCAAGTCACCCAGTACCGCGCCGCTCTTTCGCGCTCTACCGAGCAGTTGAATTACGCGACGATTGTTGCCCCGATTGACGGCGTTGTCCTCTCTCGTGATGTAGAAGTTGGCGACGCTGTCAGTTCCATTCTGGTATTAGGATCCTCTGCAACGCTAGTCATGACTCTCGGCGACATGAAGGAAGTCTACGTCGACGGCAAGGTCGACGAGAGCGACATCGGCAAGGTCTATCTTGGACAGCCGGCTCGCATTAAGGTCGAGTCGTTCAAGGACAAGAGCTTTAGCGGCAAGGTCACGAAGATCGCTCCGATGGGCGTGGAGAAAGACAACGTCACCACCTTTCAAGTGCGCGTTTCAATCGACAACTCGGGTGGCGAACTCAAAGCTCTCATGACGGCCAACGCAGAGGTCATTCTGGAAGAGCACAAGGGTGTGCTGATCATTCCTGAGAACTCGATCATCTACGACAAGGACAAGAAAGCATCCGTCGAAGTTCCTGATCCAAAGGGCAAAGACGGTAAGCGAAAGGTTTCGGTCGCGGTCGGCATCTCCAACGGGGCAAAAACGGAACTCCTGGCTGGCCTAAAGAAGGACGACAAGGTAATACTGCAATAGGTCTTTGACGGGCTCGCAGACGCTGTCTGCGAGCCTTTTCGCTGTACGCCGTGCATGTTTGACAGCTTGGAGGTGAAAGTCCTCTTCACAACCTGATGGAGGTGAAGTGATAGTGAAGCGCAAGGGCGTCATCGCGAGATGAGGTCCGAA